>Scooby_p2__coassemble_105_pt1 | contig 141096 bp, 135 predicted proteins | sample Scooby_p2__metabat2_high_PE_043 | metagenome-assembled genome bin Scooby_p2
GTAATAGGGATATTTTAGGTAAGGATGTAACTCGGGGCAGTTGTTATCAGAATAGATAGGTGCGAAACAGAAGTAATATTAAAAATGCAAGGATATTCGCACTGGAATTTTGTAGAAAAACGGAATTCTGTTTTTGAAAAAAAGTGGGTGGAGTAAAAAATATGGAGAATATATATAAAAGTGAAAGGAATTTTTAGAAAATAGTTGGCAGTTTTACAGTCGCTCCCTACGCGGGAGCGTGGATTGAAATTTAAATATTCCGAACCCGTAACCGTTGAAACAAGTCGCTCCCTACGCGGGAGCGTGGATTGAAATATTGATAAAATACGAACGTGGAAGCGATAATGTGTCGCTCCCTACGCGGGAGCGTGGATTGAAATTCCCTAAAATCTGCGCTTCGTCCATGTGGAATGCGTCGCTCCCTACGCGGGAGCGTGGATTGAAATGCCTCCCCTGCCAGTACGATCCGGTACGCTCCCTGTCGCTCCCTACGCGGGAGCGTGGATTGAAATCCTTGTTATAAAACCGCAACGGGAGAAAGGAAAAAGGTCGCTCCCTACGCGGGAGCGTGGATTGAAATTATTAAAAGAATTACTTGTTGATAAAGCAGGTGCGTCGCTCCCTACGCGGGAGCGTGGATTGAAATTTTTGCATCCCCGCGATTCCTGTATACCTCCAGAGTCGCTCCCTACGCGGGAGCGTGGATTGAAATTTTTGTACCCCACGCTCATCCCTGCGCCAGCATCGGTCGCTCCCTACGCGGGAGCGTGGATTGAAATATGTGATTATGTATCATCAACACAGCGCCATCTGTGTCGCTCCCTACGCGGGAGCGTGGATTGAAATTGGAGAAGCTCGCAGAAAGTTTATCGCACAAAAAGTCGCTCCCTACGCGGGAGCGTGGATTGAAATGCAAGGTCAATCTCATCACACACCCATTGCTGACCGTCGCTCCCTACGCGGGAGCGTGGATTGAAAATAGGATATGAAGTATAATGAACCTGAGAGATGGGCGCAGTTAAAAGTACAGAAGCAGGAACGGCTGAACCAGATGGACTTTTTGGAAATGGGAGGTTTAAAGCAAAAACTTGGAAACCGGGAGGTACGGATTTGGTATAAAGTGCATGATGAGCAGGTTTCTGAATTGATTGATCAATCCCTTTCGTTGGAACAGCGGGCAAGACAGGCATGTGAAATGAGAAATCATAACCTCACGGCTGCAAGGGAGCTGATGAAGGATCAGAAAACCAGAAAATCCGTGAATCGAATGCCTGGATTGGAGTGAATGCGATGTTTGAATATGCGATCTGCAATATGGCAGATAAAGAGGTATTTGAGAAGCAATGCGCTGCATTGGAAAAAAAATATTCCTGGTTTGAAAAAAGAGAAGCGGCTGCAGGACGCAGATGATTCTGAAATTCAGATATACAATCTTTCAGGAAAGAAGATACGTGTATACAATTCATATTATTTGAACGAAGTATATGTGAGATCGGATGTGGATTTGATGGCGTTTTTCTGAAGGATGAAAGAGAAACTGCCATTGTTGTCGCTCCCTACGCGGGAGCAAGGGCATCCTGATTTCCACCCTTGTTCCGGTGCCGCATCTATGGTAAAATATACCCACATGCGGCAGCATAGAAGTACCATAGCCCGGTTTTTATCATATATGGACCTAAGGGATACATGCCGCAACCAGAAAAAACGGGGGAAGGAAAACATTCATATGGGCAGGATTCAGATTTTTACCGGAGACGGCTACGGTAAGACGCCGGCTGCGCTGGGAGAGGCGCTGCTTGCAGCATCAAAAGGGCAGCGGGTTGTAATAATCCAGTTTTTAAAGGGAAGAGGACTGGATGATAATGGATTTGAGCGAAAGCTGGAGCCGGAAATTAAAATCTTCCGCTTTGAAAAATCGGACAGCGATTATTTTTCCCTTCCGAAGGAAAAGCAGCAGGAGGAAGTACGTAATATCCGCAACGGCTTGAATTTTGCAAAAAAAGTGCTGACGACGGGAGAGTGCGATCTGCTTATTCTGGATGAGGTGCTGGAGCTTGTCAGAAAGGACATCATCGAAGAGGAAGAGCTTGAGAATGTTCTGGAGGCAAGAGGGGAAGATACGGCTGTGACGCTGACAGGAAGGCATTTGGGAAACCGGCTGAAGACGGTAGCTGACAGGATATCCCGTATCGAAAAATTTAAGTGAAACAGTCAGAGTGTGTTTCGTTGACAGCAAACGCCTTGGGTGTTATGATATTTTTAAGGCTTTTTGCATCCTGTAAAAGTGGCGGTGCATATAGTTTGGACTAGGGTATCAGGAGGTTGATATGGCAATATTTGAAGGTGCAGGCGTAGCTATTATTACGCCTTTTCATGAAGACGGTTCAGTAGATTACGAGCGGTTCGGGGAGATTATCGAGGAGCAGATACAGAATCACACGGATGCTATCATCGTATGCGGAACGACAGGCGAATCTGCGACGATGACGCATGAGGAGCATTTGGATGTGATACGTTACTGCGTAGAGAAGGTGGATCACCGTATTCCGGTTATCGCAGGAACCGGATCCAACTGTACGGAGACGGCGGTGTATCTGTCCAAAGAGGCGGAGAAGATGGGCGCTGATGCGCTGCTCGTAGTGACGCCTTATTATAACAAGGCGACACAGAATGGTCTGTATGTGCATTTTAAGACGGTAGCGGATGCAGTGAAGCTTCCGGTGCTGTTATACAATGTGCCGTCGAGAACGGGAACAACTATCCAGCCGGAGACAGTTGTGCGCCTGTGCAGGGAAGTGGAAAATATCGTTGGTGTAAAAGATGCAACCGGCAATATGAGCCAGACCGCACATCTTATGAGCATTGCAGACGGTTGTGTAGACCTGTATTCCGGCGAGGACGCATTGATAGTCCCTATCCTTTCCATGGGGGGCAAAGGTGTGATATCGGTGCTTTCCAATGTGGCGCCGCAGCAGACGCATGATATATGCAGCCTGTATTTTGAAGGAAAGGTACAGGAGAGCTGCGCTTTACAGTTAAAGGCAGTTCCTCTTGTTGAAGCGCTGTTTTGCGAGGTAAATCCGATACCTGTCAAAAAGGCAATGGAATTAAAGGGCGTTTGCGGCGGTACGCTGCGGCTTCCGCTGACAGAGATGGAAACGGAGAACGCACAGCGTCTGGAACGCGAAATGAAAAAGTTCGGTGTTTTATAAAAATAAGACCCTTCGGGGATGCGCATCGCGCACACGGTTTTAGGGCACAGGTTCAGGCTGGGACAAAAAGGATGCCCCGGCCTGTTTTTGTTATGCGATAGGAATAGGGCACAATATAGCAAATATGCCGCAGAAGCGGCGGAATAGAGGATAATATGATCAGAGTGATTATGAGCGGATGCGGCGGGAAGATGGGAAAGGTAATAAGCAGTCTCGTTGCAGATGAAAAAGAGATGGAGATAGTGGCAGGGATAGATGTGTCTGACTGCGTGGAAGATGCTTATCCGGTATTTAAAAGTCTGGAGGAGTGCAGCACTGATGCCGATGTGGTGATAGATTTTTCCAATGCAAAGGGGACGGATGCCCTTTTGGATGCGTGCGTGTCCAAAAAGCTTCCTTGTGTGCTGTGTACGACAGGACTTTCGGCAGAGCAGCTTTCCCATGTACAGGAGGCGTCCAAAAAGACAGCGATACTGCGTTCGGGGAATATGTCCGTTGGTATCAATCTTTTACTGAAGCTTTTGCATCAGGCGGCACCCGTTCTTGCGGAAGCGGGATTTGACGTGGAGATAGTGGAAAAGCACCATAATCAGAAGGTGGACGCTCCGAGCGGGACTGCCCTGATGCTTGCGGATGCTGTAAATGAAGCGGCTGGGGGAGATTATGAATATGTGTATGACAGATCTGCGCGCAGGGAAAGACGTCCCGAAAAAGAGATAGGAATTTCTGCAGTGCGCGGGGGGACTATTGTGGGAGACCATGATGTTATATTTGCGGGGACGGATGAGGTGATAACGATATCGCATCGGGCTTATTCGAGAAACGTATTTGCCAAGGGGGCGGTTCAGGCAGCCAAGTTCCTGGCGGGAAAAGAAGCCGGGCTGTATGATATGAGCGATGTGATAGACGCAGAAGCGTAGAGAGTGTGTTTGATAAAGCAATAAAAGGTACAGAGCAGCCTGAAATGGAGGGGTATTTCATGGAGGATTTTGAGTACAAAATTTATCTGAAAAGTTTATCAAAGCAATTTCCGACTATCGCGGATGCGGCAACAGAGATAATCAATCTGCAGGCAATCTTGAGCCTGCCGAAAGGAACAGAGCATTTTTTGACAGATATCCACGGGGAGTACGAGCAGTTCAATCATGTGCTCAAAAACGGTTCCGGCTCTGTAAAGCGCAAGATAGACGAGGAATTCGGGAATACGCTGAGTGCGAAGGACAAGCGGAGTCTTGCTACGCTCATCTATTATCCTGAGGAAAAGCTTGAGATGGTTGCGCAGGAGGAAGAAGATCAGGAGACGATGGAGGACTGGTATAAGATAACGATACACAGGCTTGTGCAGATGACAAAGCGCGTATCGTCAAAATATACCCGGTCAAAAGTACGAAAAGCCCTCCCGAAGGATTTTTCCTACGTTATTGAAGAGCTGATAACAGAGAAGGAAGAGATTCAGGATAAGGAACTGTATTATAACGAGATAATCAATACGATAATACGTATTGGACGCGCGCCGGAGTGCATTACGGCGCTCTGTAATCTGATACAAAGGCTTGTTATCGATCATCTTCACATTGTAGGGGATATTTATGACAGGGGAAGAGGCCCTCACATCATTATGGATACGCTGAGCGAGTATCATTCTGTGGATATCCAGTGGGGAAATCATGATATTGTATGGATGGGAGCTGCCAGTGGGCAGACTGCGTGCATTGCGACTGTGCTTCGGATTTCTGCGCGTTATGGAAATCTCGATGCGTTGGAGGAAGGCTACGGTATCAATCTGATACCTCTTGCGACATTTGCCATGAACGCTTATGAGAATGCCGACTGCAGTGCTTTTTCCATCAAATATGGGGAAGATTATGATGTACGCGACCTCCCGCTGGACATGCGGATGCACAAAGCCATCGCGGTTATCCAGTTCAAACTGGAGGGACAGCTGATCCAAAAGCACCCGGAATTTGAAATGGAAGACAGGATGCTTTTGGATAAGATAGATTTTGAAAAGGGAACAGTCCGTATCGGAGATAAAGACTATATCATGAAGGATATGGATTTTCCGACCATCGACCCGAAAGATCCCTATCGCCTTACACCGGAGGAAGAGGCTGTCGTGGAGCGGCTGCGCCATGCGTTTGTACACTGCGAAAAGCTACAGCGTCATGTACGTTTTCTTTTTGCAAAGGGAAGCCTTTATAAAGTATTTAACTCCAATCTGCTTTATCATGGCTGTGTGCCGATGGATGCGGACGGAAATTTTGAACAGGTAAATGTGTACGGTAAAACATATTGCGGTAAGAAGCTTTATGATGTGCTGGAAACGTATGCGAGGAAAGGTTATTATTCTCAGGGCAGGGAGGAACGCCGCAAAGGGCGCGATATCATCTGGTATATCTGGGCGGGGCCGAAGTCGCCGGTATTCGGAAAAGACAAGATGGCGACGTTTGAACGGTATTTTATAGAGGATAAAGAAACTCATAAAGAAGTAAAAAATGCATATTATCGTCTATGTGATAATGAGGAGATGTTAAACAGGATACTCCGGGAATTCGATCTGGATGAGAAGCGTTCCCATATCATCAACGGACATGTTCCGGTAGAGATAAAAAAGGGGGAGACGCCCATTAAGTGCGGCGGAAAGCTGCTGATCATTGACGGCGGATTTTCGAAGGCATATCAGGGAAAAACAGGTATCGCAGGTTATACGCTGGTGGCGAATTCCCATGGTATGAATCTGGTGGCGCACCGCCCGTTTGAATCTGCGGAGGCGGCGATAAGGGATGAGACGGATATGGTTTCGGATTCGATATTGGTGGAAACGGCATCGCGCAGAATATTGGTTGCGGATACGGATATCGGAAGGGAGCTTCGGGAGAGTATCGGACATCTGGAAAAGCTTCTGGACGCTTACAGAGACGGCGTGCTGATAGAAAAAGGCATATGATCGTCTGTTTACGTATCGCAGAGTTTCTTCTAAGGAATGCTTTCAACCGTACAGGGCGAGTGCGCTTGCGATAGTGATGTGGATATGGCTGTTTTGGACGCTGTGTTTTTGTTTCTTTTTTAGGATTGTTACTTTTTTCATTTTTCTGATGAATGTATTTTATGCAATGAAAAAACCATACTAATACAGGCACGGTTATGTGTTGAAAGGAGGAATCAGAGAATGAAAAAAATGGGGAAACGGCTTGCCGTAATGCTTCTTTTGGGAATGCTGACATTTACCGCCGCCTGCGGCACATCCAAAAAGGATAGAAATGAGGCGGATATGGCGGGAAGCTCTGCTGCGGAGAGCTTCCCGCAGAAGGAGACGAACAGGGAAGATACGGAGGCTTTTGACGGGGACAAGACAAACGACAGGAATAACTCTGTGACAGATCCGGACGGTACGGATGCTGCTGGAGTTCATGACGGAACAGACAATGCAGCGGACGATATCATGGATGCCGGAAAAGATATAATAGACGGAGCAGGGAATATGGTTGAGGATGCTGCAGACGGAGCGGCAGATGCGGTAAAAGGTCTGACAAACGGCGCAGCGGACGCGGTAAAGGGTGCAGGAAATGCGGTTTCCGATGCTGCGGACAGGGCGACTGGAAGATAACGTACAGGACGGAAACGGCACAGCGTCGGACGTTGCCGGAGGTCCGGAAAGTTACGTGGATGAATTGTAAAAAAAGGGTTGATTTTTTTGCTTTATTGTAGTACAGTATAGAAAACAAAGAGAAACCGATGAGAAAGAGGAGTACTCAGACAGCGAACATTTCAGAGAGCTGCGGGTGGTGTGAGCGCAGCATGGGAGCATTTGGGGAATGGACTTTCGAGGCTGACTCCGAACTGACAGTAGGCGTCGGCGGGAACCGGACCCGTTATCAATCCGGCGTGTATGATAGTACATGAAATGAGTGGACTTTTAAGTCAATTTGAGTGGCACCGCGATAATGAACATTACCGCCTCAAGCATTATATAGCTTGAGGCGGTTTTTTGTTTGACAGGAAAGATTCTTTCCTGATTCAAATAAAATACACATTTATATGCGATTGCCCAATGAAGAAACTGTGTTTCTCCGTAAGAAATTGCCTTACCTTGCAGCTGCTCACATGCCCCTTCCTTTTCTTCTTTGTTTTCATCAAAATTTTTTCAGAAAAGGAGAACAGAAATATGAAGAAGAAAACAATGGGATTCGCGATGGCAGCGATGATGGCGGCAGCTTTGATGACGGGCTGCGGGCAGAATGCGGAAACAGGAGGAAATGATTCCTATGTAGTCGGGATCACACAGTTCGCAGAGCATGGTTCACTGGACAACTGCCGAGAAGGTTTTTTGAAAGGGCTTGCGGAGGCAGGCATTGAAGAAGGGGTAAATCTGACAGTGATGTTTGATAACGCTCAGGCGGATACGGCTACGGCGGGACTCATTGCAGATGATTATGTGTCTCAGAAGGTAGATATGATATGTGCGATAGCAACGCCTTCTGCGATGAGCGCATATAATGCAGCGATGGCAACGGAGATTCCTGTCATCTATACGGCAATATCCAATCCGGTGAGCGCAGGGATAGCGAGTGCAGACGGAATGCCCGAAGGCAATATCACAGGAACGGCAGATACCCTTCCTGTGAAAGAACAGCTGGAAATGATAAGGGAAATTTTGCCGGATGCGAAGACAATAGGAATTTTATATACGACCAGCGAGGAAAATTCGCTCAGCACGATAGAAACCTATAAGGAACTGGCGGGCGGATATGGCTTTGAAATCATGGCGTCCGGCATAAATACGGTGGCGGATGTGGATCTGGCAGCTGCAGAGCTGGCCGGAAAGGTCGACTGTATTTCCAATCTGACGGATAACACGGTGGTGCAGGGACTCCAGACCGTCCTTGCAAAAGCAGAGGCGGAAAACATACCGGTGTTTGGTTCGGAAATAGAACAGGTAAAAAACGGCTGCCTGGCGGCGCAGGGCATTGATTATGTAGAGCTTGGAAAGCAGACCGGCGCAATGGCGGCAAAGGTTCTGAAAGGTGAGGCAAAGGCTTCCGAGATGCCTTATGAAACGTGTGAGGGTGCAAAATTATACCTCAACACAAAGGCAGCTTCAGATCTGGGAATTGGATTTCCGGAGGGCTATGAAGAAAAGGCGGAAAAAGTATTTGAGACGATTGGAGAATAAGAGAAAATGGAATTGCTGATCAGCACGCTGGAGCAGGGAATGATATATGGTATCATGGCACTTGGCGTATATATTACTTATAAAATACTTGATTTTCCTGACCTGACTGTGGACGGGAGCTTCCCTTTGGGAGCGGCGGTCACAGCCGTAATGGTAACAAAAGGGATTCCGGCGGGATTTGCCCTGCCGGTCAGCTTTCTGGCAGGAGCCCTTGCGGGTGCGTTGACAGGATTTATCCATGTGAAGCTGAAGGTCAAAGATCTTTTGAGCGGTATCATTATGATGACGGTGCTTTATACGGTAAACCTGCGGACAGCAGGGCGGGCAAACCTTCCTTTTTACAAAGAGCCGACTATATTTGATAATGATGCGGTCAATGGTATTCTGGGACAGACGGGCAGGTGGCAGACGGTCATCGTAATGATAGTCATCGTATTGCTTGTAAAGCTCATACTGGACTGGTACCTGCAGACGGGATCGGGCTTTTTGCTCCGTGCGGTAGGCGACAATCCTTCCATCGTGACGGCGATGGGACAGGATCGGGGCAGGATCAAGATACTCGGACTTTCGGCGGCAAACGGTCTTGTGGCCCTGTCGGGCAGTCTGTTTGCGCAGCAGCAGAAGTTTTTTGAAATTTCCACAGGAACAGGAGCGGTAGTGATAGGGCTTGCCAGTGTTATCATCGGCACGAGCCTGTATCAGAAGCTGGAAAGCATTGGTCAGATGTCAAAGTTTTTATACCGTATCCGGATAGGGATGCTGACGCTGAGCGTGCTGTTGGGTTCGATCTTATATAAGGGATGTATTTCGCTGGCGCTCCGATTCAGCGACCCGAGGGACTTAAAGCTGATAACTGCGGCACTTTTGCTGGTTGCACTCATGGTAAGCCGGGAAAGGAAGGGAAAGAAAGATGCTTGAGCTTTCACATATTGATAAATATTATAATCCGGGGTCGGTCAATGAAATGTGTCTGTTTCAGGATTTTAACCTGAGTATTCCTGAGGGGCAGTTCGTGTCCGTAGTAGGCAGCAACGGATCCGGAAAAACTTCCATGTTGAACCTTATCTGCGGGAGCATCGGGGCAGACGCGGGAAAGATATGCGTCAACGATTCTGATATCGCTTCTCAGAAAGAATATATGCGTCACAAAAAGATAGGGCGCGTTTATCAAAATCCGGCAGCAGGGACCTGTCCCGGAATGACGGTGCTGGAGAATCTGTCGATAGCGGATAAAAAGAAAACGGGGTACGGTCTGGGACGTTGTGTCAGAAAAGAGCGACGCCAGGAGTACCGTGAAATGCTGGCAGACCTCGGTCTTGGACTTGAAGATAAGCTGGAAACGCGGGTAGGTGTCCTGTCGGGCGGACAGCGTCAGGTGCTCGCACTTTTGATGGCAACGATGACGCCGATAGATTTTCTTATTTTGGATGAGCATACGGCGGCGCTGGATCCGAGAACGGCAGAAATTGTCATGCAGCTGACGGACAGGATAGTGCGTGAAAAAAAGATGACAACGGTCATGGTCACGCACAACCTTCGTTATGCGTTAGAGTACGGAGACAGACTTCTGATGATGCATCAGGGGAAAATCGTTCTGGATAAGACAGGGGAAGAAAAAAAGATGCTGGATGTGGAAGATATCATGGGGATATTTAACCGTATCAGCGTGGAGTGCGGAAATTAAAACAGCGGGAGCACGGTCGTCCGGGGCAGACAACAGTTCAGCCCTTCGACGGCGTGCTCCCGTATTGTGTTGTATTGACCTTTGTACAGTGCGGAGTTATAATCATAATAACCTCATTTTCAGAGGAGATTCATGCGGTTCGCATCCGGCAGTCGTGCCGGGGGCGCGGAGGTTCTGTCCGTGCCGGTTTACAGTTATTTAAAGGATTTTTGAAAATGCCGTGCGCGGCAGAAAGAGAGGGAGAATGGCATATATTGCGTCCTGGTATTGGGATAAAGGGCGTTTCCGTGAAAAAAACGAGGATTCTTTTTCGTTGCAGAGGGTGATGAGGAACGGAACAGAGCTCGTCTTTTTAGCGGTATGTGACGGGATTGGCGGACTTCCGGAGGGCGAGTGTGCCAGCGGTTTTGCGGCAGAGCGGCTGACAGAGTGGTTTTACAGGGAGGCGGGCGTCTGTATGGAAGGAATATTCTGGCGCAGAAGGATGAAAAAGCTTGTAAGAAAGGCGTTTTTTGATATTCAGGGCGGGCTGGAGAGGTGTGAAAGGGAAGAAGATATCTGCTGCGGAACGACCTGCACGATGGCGCTTGTTAAAAACGGCAGATTTTTGCTTGCCCACATGGGTGACAGCCGCGCATACCGTATCGGCGCAGGGGAGGTGTGTCTGACGAAGGATCATCGGGAAGGCGGTGTGCTCAGAAAATGTCTGGGGGCATTCGGGATGGACGAGGCAGAGTTTATGACCGGTTTTCTGAAAAAGGGGGAGGGACTGCTTTTGTGTACGGATGGTTTTTGCAGGCTTGTGCCGGAGGGACTTTTTGAAAGTTGTTTTGCGGACTGCAGCGGGAGCAGGGACTGCTATCGACGGTTGAAGGGGATAGGCGGCTTTGTGGCAGCACAGGGAGAAAAGGACAATATGACGGCGGTCTTTGTGCGTTATGAGGGGAGGAAGAGCGGGGATGCAAGAGCAGCTGATAGGAGAAAAATATGAGATTTTGGAACGGCTCGGACAGGGAGGGACGGCGAGCGTTTTCAGGGTATATGACCTGCGTCTGCAGAAGGTGTGGGCGGCAAAGTGCTTGAAAAAAGATGGCGCTACAACGGAAGAGCTGATGCTGGGGCGGCTTGGATGTGATTTTTTTCCGCGGATAGTGGATGTTGTGGAGCAGGGAGAGAGCCGTTATCTTATCATGGACTGGATAGATGGGGAAACGCTGGAAAAAAAGATGCAGCGGGACGGGGCGTTTGGAGAAGAGGAGGCAGCGCGGATAGGTATCGCGCTGTGCCGTGCGGTCGGCAGTCTGCACAAGATGCAGCCGCCGGTGCTTTATCTGGACTGTAAGCCATCCAATATCATGATAGACAGCGCAGGAAAGCTGAAGCTGATCGATTTTGGGAGTGCGGCGATGATGGAGTCTCCGGAAGCGGAAGGTTTTTCGGCAAGTCCGGGTTTTGCCGCACCGGAGCAGATGAGGAGAAATCGGGAGGAAAGACGAGTCGACGTAAGAACGGATGTGTTCGGAGCAGGGCGCACTCTATATGCCCTGCTGACCGGAGCAGATATGGCGCGGCCGCCTTATGCCGCATGCCGGCTGCGGGAAAGGTGTGTATATGTGAGCCGTGAAATGGAAGAGATAGTGGAAAAATGTACGGCACCCGTGCCGGAGGAAAGGTTTCAGACGATGGACGGTCTTAAGGCAGCGCTGGAGGGGCTTTTAGACGGGAGAAAGAGCAGAGCGTTTGGAAAAGGGAAGCTCCTGGGGCACAGGCTGTATACAGTGCTCCTTCCCTTGGGAACGCTTACTGCAGGAGCATTGTTTTTGCGGGAGGCATCCGGAAAAAAAGGGAATGTATATGGCAGTATTGTCCTGCTTTTTTGGACAGTGCTGTTAGGATATCTGGCAGATTTTTTTCGGAAAAAAATGCGGAGCCCGGGCTGTGCGGTGTGCGAGCCGCTCCAGAGCGTTTTGCGGACGGAAAAAAGTCCGGGAAGGTGGATGCTGCCTTGAAATGATTGCACAGTCATAGGCGAAGTGCTAAAATGGCAATAGACGATTTGCAGCTTTGGTTGCCGGAAATAGAAACGGAAAAAGGGAGGAAGCATTTATGTACAGAGAGCATACGAGAGTCATAAAGATAGGGAACAGAGTGATAGGCGGAGGAAATCCGATATTGATACAGTCCATGACGAATACGCCTACGGAAGATGTGGCGGCAACTGTGGCACAGATACATCGTCTGGAAGAGGTAGGATGTGAGATAGTACGCTGTACTGTGCCGACCATGGAGGCGGCAAAGGCGCTTTCCGAGATTAAAAAGCAAATATCCATCCCGGTTGTGGCGGATATTCATTTTGATCATAAAATGGCAATCGCGGCGATTGAAAACGGCGCGGATAAGATACGTATCAACCCCGGCAATATCGGCGGGCCGGAGCGCGTGGCGGAGGTTGTAAAGGCGGCGAAGGAGCGTATGGTGCCTATCCGGGTCGGCGTAAACAGCGGTTCCCTCGAGAAGGATCTCGTGGAGAAATACGGCGGCGTGACGGCAGAAGGCATTGTGGAGAGCGCGCTGGATAAGGTGCGGATGATAGAAGATCTGGATTATCACGAACTGGTTATCAGCATCAAATCTTCAGATGTGATGATGTGCGTGAAAGCGCATGAGCTTTTGGCGGGCAAAACAGAATATCCGCTGCATGTGGGGATAACGGAAGCGGGAACTGTACTGTCCGGCAACATCAAATCCGCGATAGGTCTGGGACTTATCCTGAATCAGGGCATTGGTGATACAATACGCGTCTCCCTGACAGGGGACGTTGTGGAAGAGATAAAGTCCGCGAAGCTCATTCTTCGTACTCTTGGACTCAGAAAAGGCGGCATCGAGGTTGTAAGCTGTCCGACATGCGGACGTACGAAGATAGACCAGATAAAACTGGCGAACGAAGTGGAAACGATGGCTGCACAGTTCCCGGACTTAAACATCAAGGTGGCGGTAATGGGATGCGTGGTAAACGGCCCGGGAGAGGCAAAGGAGGCCGATCTGGGGATAGCCGGAGGGATAGGAGAAGGGCTTTTGATAAAGAAGGGTCAGATCATCCGCAAAGTGCCTGAGGCAGAGTTTGTCTCCACTTTGCGGTATGAGCTGGAGCATTGGAAGGAACAGGAGTAACATGGCAAAAGGTTTCATGGAGGTTTTCCCGGGGCTGAAGCTGGAGGGAAGTATTCGGGGATTATTTGAAAAAGTGACGGTGGAACGGGTTACAGCGACCCGGCAGAAAGATTTTATCAGAATCTATATCAGTTGTGACAGGCTGATACCGAAGCAGACTGTCTTTGCAATGGAGGAGGAAATAAAAAAGCAGCTTTTCCCGGACTGCAATATTACGGTCAAGATACAGGAGAAGTTTCATCTGTCCGCCCAGTATGACCCGAAGACGCTTCTGGAAGCCTATCATGAGAGTATCCTGCTGGAATTAAAGGAATGCAGTCCGGTAGAATACAGCCTGTTTCGGTCTGCGAAGCTTTCTTTTGAAGGGGAAGGAAATCTTCAGATGGAAGTGCCGGATACAGTGATAGCTCACGAAAGATGCCCGGAGCTTGTACGGATACTGGAAAAGATATGCTGCGAACGCTGCGGCGTGCCGATGGGAGTGACTCCCTGCTTTGTCCTGCCGAAGGAAAATCCGCGGAAGGCAGAGGAGGAGATAGCGATGGCACGCAAGGTGGCGGTCATTGCGGCAAAGGCGGGCGCACGTCCGGCAGCCTCTGATTACAGTATGAGTCCGGAACAGTTAAACAGTGTGATGAGCGGCGGCTACAGTGCGGGAGGCTATGCGGCAGGCGATGCAGCAGGAATGGAACGTGCGGCCGAAAACCGGGGCGCTTCGTCCGCAGGCAGTGCAGGGATGGACGCCGGATACGAGGCTTATCTGGCGGAAGCCGGGGCGATGGCACAGGAAACGCCCTTTGAGGGTGGAACGGTCATTCCTGCGGATGCGATGGCGGCGGCAGCAGCGATGGGACACGGTCAGGAAGGAGACGTTTTGGCAGCAGGAGGCGGCGCGGTATCTGGTCCGGCGGGAAACGTGCGGGGCGATGGCAGAAACGCAGCTTCCGGTGCCGGTGGAAAATACGGAAAAGGAAAGCTCAACCGGGAAGGCAGGGGCGATTTCAGACGCGGCGTTAAAAAGAGCGATAATCCGGATGTGCTGTACGGCAGAGATTTTGACGAAGAGGCGATACCCATCGAAGAGATAATCGGAGAAATGGGAGAAGTCGTGATACGCGGCAAGATAATTGCCATGGATCAGCGGGAGATACGTAACGAGCGGACGATATTGATATTTGACGTGACGGATTTTACCGATACGATGACGATAAAGATTTTTACGCTGAACGAACAGCTTGATGAGGTCAAGGCGGGGATAAAGCCGGGCGCGTTTGTAAAGATAAAGGGCTTGACGATGGTGGATAAATTTGACGGGGAGCTTACCGTGGGTTCCATCGTTGGCGTTAAGAAGATTTCCGACTTTACGAGCGCCCGCGTGGACATGTCTGTGCGAAAGCGCGTAGAGCTTCACTGTCATACGAAGATGAGCGATATGGACGGCGTTTCCGAAGCGAAGGATTTGGTAAAGCGTGCGTATCAGTGGGGACATCCTGCGATAGCAATCACGGATCACGGTGTGGTGCAGTCGTTTCCGGATGCCAATCATCTGCTGGACGATTTGTGGAAGGCGGAAAAAAACCGCCGTAAGGAAGCCGGGGAGGAAAATCCTGACAGAAACGATTTTTTTAAGGTGATATACGGCTGTGAAGCATATCTTGTGGACGATTTAAAGGAAATCGTGACGGGAGACAAGGGGCAGCCGCTGCGGGATTCCTATGTGGTGTTTGATATTGAGACAACGGGCTTTTCTCCGGTAAAGAACAGGATTATAGAGATAGGCGCGGTCAAAGTGGAAGATGGAAGGATAGTTGACAAATTTTCCACCTTCGTTAATCCCAAAACGCCCATCCCGTTCAGGATAGAACAGCTGACGGGCATAAGCGACGAGATGGTCATGGATGCGCCGGTAATAGAGGAGGTTCTGCCGGAATTTTTGAAATTCTGTGAGGGAACGATATTTGTGGCGCACAATGCGAGCTTTGATATGAGTTTTATCATGGAAAATGCGGCGCGCCAGAACATCCCTCTGGACCCGACCTATGTGGATACCGTCGGCATCGCACGCGTGCTCCTGCCCCATCAGGCGAAGCATACGCTGGACGCGGTGGCAAAGACGCTGGGCGTTTCTCTGGAAAATCATCACAGGGCAGTGGATGATGCAGGGGCAACGGCGGAGATTTTTGTGAAATTTATCCCGATGCTGGAACAGAGAGACTGTCATACGCTGTCGGATGTTAATCATCTGGGCGATTCCAGCCCGGATATCGTGAAGCGTCTGTTCCCTTATCATGCCATCATTCTGGCGAAAAATGATGTGGGGCGCGTGAACCTTTACCGGCTTGTATCGGAATCGCACCTTACTTATTTTCATAAGACGCCAAGGATACCCAAGAGCCTTCTGATGAAGTATAGAGAAGGGCTGATACTGGGGAGCGCGTGCGAGGCGGGCGAATTATACCGTGCCCTTCTGGATGAAAAGTCCGATGCAGATATCGCGAGGATAGTGAATTTTTACGATTATCTGGAGATTCAGCCGACGGGCAATAATATGTTCATGATACATTCCGAAAAAATGGAAAATATCAATTCGGTGGAGGATATCCAGGAGATGAACCGTCGGATCGTAAAGCTGGGAGAGCAGTTTAACAAGCCGGTAGTTGCGACCTGTGATGTTCATTTTCTGGATCCTGCCGACGAAGTGTATCGCCGCATTATCATGGCAGGCAAGGGCTTTAAAGATGCGGATGAGCAGGCACCGCTGTTTTTGCGGACAACAGAGGAGATGCTGGAGGAATTTCAGTATCTGGGAAGCGAAAAGGCGGAAGAGGTCGTTATTACGAATACGAATCTGATAGCAGACCAGATAGAAACGATATCACCGGTGCGCCCGGATAAGTGCCCGCCCGTCATTCCGGACAGTGATAAGACGCTGACGGATATCTGTTACCGCAAGGCCCACGAGCTTTATGGAGAAGAACTTCCCCGGATTGTGGTGGAACGTTTGGAAAAGGAGCTGCATTCTATCATCAGCAACGGTTTTGCCGTGATGTATATCATTGCGCAGAAGCTCGTGTGGAAATCGGTGGAGGACGGCTATCTGGTCGGTTCCAGAGGATCTGTCGGTTCATCGCTTGTGGCATTTATGGCGGGCATCACGGAGGTAAATTCCCTGAGTGCGCACTATCGCTGCCCGAAGTGCCATTATTATGATTTTGATTCGCCTGAGGTAAAGGCATTTTCGGGAAATGCGGGCTGCGATATGCCCGATAAGGCATGCCCGGTATGCGGTGAGCCTCTGGTCAAGGACGGATTTGATATCCCTTTTGAGACGTTTTTGGGATTTAAGGGCGATAAGGAGCCGGATATCGACTTGAACTTTTCCGGTGAATATCAGAGTAAGGCGCACAAATATACGGAGGTCATATTTGGGGCGGGACAGACGTTCCGGGCAGGGACGATAGGCACGCTGGCAGACAAGACGGCATTTGGTTATGTGAAAAATTATTTCGAGGAGCGCGGCAGCAAGAAGCGCAACTGTGAGATAAACAGGATAGTGCAGGGGTGTACGGGTGTGCGCCGCAGCACGGGACAGCATCCGGGAGGTATCGTGGTGCTTCCGGTGGGAGAGGATATCAATTCCTTTACGCCGGTGCAGCATCCGGCAAACGATATGACGACGGACACGGTAACGACGCATTTTGACTATCACTCCATCGACCACAACCTGTTAAAGCTGGACATCCTGGGACACGATGACCCGACGATGATAAGGATGCTGGAAGACCTGACGGGCATTGATGCGACAAAAATACCGTTGGATGATCCGCAGGTCATGAGCCTGTTTCAGAATACGTCGGCGCTGGGCATCACGCCGGATCAGATAGACGGCTGCCCGCTGGGGTCTTTGGGTATCCCGGAGTTTGGAACAGAGTTTGTCATCCAGATGCTTTTGGATACGAAACCCCAGTGCTTTTCGGATCTGATAAGAATATCCGGTCTGGGACACGGAACGGACGTATGGCTGGGAAATGCCCAGACGCTCATTCAGGAAGGAAAGGCGACGATTTCCAACGCGATATGCTGTCGTGACGATATTATGATATATCTGATAAACAAAGGAATGGATCCGAGCCTTTCGTTTACAACAATGGAGAGCGTGCGAAAAGGAAAGGGATTAAAGCCGGAGATGGAATCTGCCATGACGGAGGCCGGCGTGCCGGACTGGTATATCTGGTCCTGTAAAAAGATAAAGTATATGTTCCCGAAAGCCCATGCGGCGGCATATGTTATGATGGCGTGGCGTATCGCCTATTGTAAGGTGAACTATCCGCTGGCATATTATGCGGCGTTCTTCTCAATCCGGGCTTCGGCATTTTCCTATGAAATCATGTGTCAGGGACGTCAGCATCTGGATGCAGTGATGGCGGATTATAAAAAGCGTTCGGACAGTCTGAGCCAGAAGGAGCAGGCATCGTTAAAAGACATGAAGGTCGTGCAGGAAATGTATGCGAGAGGCTTTGAATTTGAGCCTATCGATATCTTTAAAGCCCATTCCAGAAATTTTCAGGTCATGGACGGGAAGATAATGCCTTCCTTAAACAGCATAGACGGTCTGGGTGAGAAGGCTGCGGATTCCATCGTGGAGGCTGCAAAGAACGGACCGTTTTTAAGTAAGGATGATTTTAGGGAGCGTTCCAAGGCGAGTAAGACGATTGTGGAGCTTTTAGACAGCCTTGGCATTCTGGGCGACCTGCCGGAATCCAACCAGATAAGCCTGTTTGATTTTATGACAGGCTGATTGGGAGAAGCAGAAAAATCAAAAAGGAAACAGGTGAGATGAAGGATCGTTACGGGGAAGCGCGCAGGCGCTGCGAGGCATATATCAAAAAATACAGGGCGGCAGGATGGATCTGGCTTTTTGCGGCGGCAGCAGCTTTTGCAGCAGGAAGGAAGGGGGCGGCATTTTTGTCTTCTGCTGTCCTGCTGTCAGCATGGGGGCTTCGTGTGTACGGATACCCTGCCCAGTATTTTCGGACTTCCGGGAAGGACACAGAGGGGGCAGACGGAAAACGGTTTTATTTTGTGCCGGAAATCTCTGTACTTCTTGCGGCAATGTGGGCGATCCTTCTGGTTTTCCCCTATGAGTTTGAAACAACGGATTTTCTTGGTTATGCGCTGGTAACGGCAGTGCTTGTGGAGTTTCCCTTGCTTTTAAAGGTCAGAAAAATCAAAAAGACAAGCCCCTTACCCTGTCTGGGGCGTTTGGCGGCAGAGGGCATTGCGGCAGCGCTTTTGGTCACGTTTCCAGTGCAGTATGCGTTGACATTTGAAGAAGCGCGGACAGAAACCGGGATCGTGTCCGAAAAAAACAGTGTCAGCAGAAGCACCGGAGGGCGGGACTATATTCTGGAAGCAGACTGGCGGGATCAGACCGGGCAGCGCTTTTTAGTGCCGCAGGAGATATATGACGCGGCAGAAACAGGGGATATGATAGAAATACATGTCTGGGAAAGCCTGTTTGGAATGGAGTACAGCGGGATCGGGCGTTGAAAATCCCCGCCGGACAGGCGGCTGCGCAGCGCTTAGGGAGCCGTTTTAGAATCGCTTCAAAAACGCTTCAAAAAAATTTTTTAAAAAATTTCAAAAAAGTACTTGCAATCTGTCGGAGAATGTTGTATAGTAATCAAGCGTCAGGCAAACAGCTATGACGGAATAAACAGATGGCCAGTTGGTCAAGCGGTTAAGACGCCGCCCTCTCACGGCGGAAACAGGGGTTCGATTCCCCTACTGGCTGTTCATCAGATTACTGGTGAGAATAGAAATGTTCTGCTATATCAGTTTTAAATATGATTTGGCAGAAAGGCAGATTGCAGATGGCCAGTTGGTCAAGCGGTTAAGACGCCGCCCTCTCACGGCGGAAACAGGGGTTCGATTCCCCTACTGGCTGCTACAGATGTCCGGAAACATGAAGTTTTCGGACATTTTTGTATTTATTTACGAAATTCCCTTGCATTTTATGTGGGTTCGTGCTATGGTTACAGAGATGATAGATGTTACGAAGGTAAGAGTGGGCGATGAGTCCACTCTTATTTGCTGAAAAGAGGAGGTTTTTTTCAGCAGAGGACAACTGAATAAGGAAGGTGAGAGAATGTCAAGAAGAGAGACATACGAAGCCAGGACAGAAGAACTGCTCATTCCTATCGCAGAGGCAAACGGCGTAGAGATATACGACGTGGAATATGTGAAGGAGGGCAGCGACTGGTATCTGCGTGCCTACATCGACAAGCAGGAGGGCGTCAACATTGGCGACTGTGAAGCGGTGAGCCGTGCGCTGTCGGATAAGCTGGATGAAGTGGATTTCATTGAGGATGCCTATATTCTGGAAGTCAGCTCGCCGGGGCTTGGCAGGACGCTTAAAAAAGATAAGCATCTGGAAAAGAGTCTTGGGCAAGAGGTTGAAGTGCGGCTGTATAAGCCGGTAGAGAAGTGCCGGGAGTTTACCGGGACATTAAAGAGCTTTGATGCAGACAGCATTACAGTCGAAACAGCGGAAAAAGAGATGACATTTGCCAGAAAAGAGATCGCGTTGATCCGGCTGGCGTTGGATTTTTAAACGATAAAGGGCACACCGCCCGCCTGAAGGCAAAATGGAGGATGAAATGAACAAGGAATTAAAGGAAGCATTGGATATACTGGAGAAGGAAAAAGAGATCAGTAAGGAGACTCTTTTTGAAGCTATCGAGAACTCCCTTATCACGGCCTGCAAACAGCATTTTGGCAAAGCGGACAACGTGAGGGTAGAGATCGACCGCGATACCTGTGATTTCCTTTGCTATGCGGAAAAAGAAATCGTTCCTACGGAAGAGGATGTGGAGGATGATTGCATGCAGATCAGCCTGGACAGAGCAAGGGAGATTTCCAGACGCGCGGAAGTGGGCGGCATCATCCACGTGGAGATAAAGTCCAAGGAGTTTGGGCGTATTGCAACGCAGAATGCCAAAAACGTTATCTTACAGAAAATCCGCGAGGAAGAGAGAAGCGTTGTTTACAACCAGTATTTTGAAAAGGAAAAGGATGTTGTGACAGGCGTTGTTCAGCGTTATCTGGGACGCAACATCAGCATCAATCTGGGTAAGGCAGATGCGATACTGAACGAGAGCGAGCAGGTAAAGGGTGAAGTATTTAAGCCGACCGAGCGCATCAAAGTATATATCCTTGAAGTAAAAAATACGCCCAAGGGTCCCCGTATTCTCGTAAGCCGGACACACCCGGAGCTGGTGAAGCGTCTGTTTGAGGCAGAAGTGACCGAGATACGCGACGGCGTTGTAGAAATCAAGAGCATCGCAAGAGAGGCGGGAAGCCGTACAAAAATCGCTGTTTGGTCCAATAATCCGAACGTAGACGCGGTAGGTGCATGTGTCGGCATGAACGGTTCCCGCGTAAACGCTATCGTAGACGAGCTGCGCGGCGAGAAGATAGATATCGTAAACTGGGATGAAAACCCCGGCAATCTGATACAGAATGCTCTGTCCCCTGCCAAGATAGTGGCTGTTTTTGCAGACCCCGACGAGCGTACGGCAAAGGTTGTCGTTCCGGATTATCAGCTTTCGCTGGCCATCGGTAAGGAAGGACAGAATGCCCGCCTTGCGGCGCGCCTGACCGGATACAAGATAGATATCAAGAGCGAGACGCAGGCAAAGGATGCACCGGGCTTCCGTTATGAAGATTATCTTGAAGATGATTACGATGAAAATGAGGAAGAGTACGGAAACGATGCAGAATATGCAGAAGACGAGGATGTGACAGAAGAATACACGGAAACTTCTGAAGAATATGAAGAAGCTGAGCCGGAAGCGGCAGAACTGACCAAAGAGGCGTCAGAGGATGACAGCGAGGGCAGCGATGAATAAAAAAATCCCCATGAGGCAATGTGTGGGCTGCGGTGAAATGAAGGCAAAGCGGGATATGATGCGTGTCTTGAGGACGCCGGAGCAGACCTTTATCCTGGATGCGACAGGCAGGAAAAACGGGAGAGGCGCTTATGTGTGCAAAAGTCTGGACTGCCTGAAAATGGCGAGAAAGAACAAGGGGCTTGAACGTTCTTTCCGAATGAGTATTCCGGATGAGGTCTATGACAGTCTGGAAAAGGAGTTTGGTGAGAGTGAGACCGAATAAGGTATTTTCCCTGTTGGGACTTTCTACGAGAGCGGGACGCTGCGTGAGCGGCGAGTTTATGACGGAGAAATCCGTTAAGGACGGCAGCGCGCGCCTGGTGATCGTAGGAACGGATGCTTCAGCGAACACGAAGAAGAATTTCCGCGATATGTGCAGCTTTTACAAAGTGCCGTATTATGAATACGGGACAAAGGAAGAGCTGGGGCATGCGACAGGAAAGGAAATGCGGGCTTCGCTGGCAGTGATAGACGATGGCTTTGCCGGGACTCTGAAAAAGCAGCTGGAAACAGCGGTGAGTGAAGCGGAGGTAACGGAATGTCAAAAATAAAGGTGCATGAGCTTGCAAAAGAGCTGAATATAAAAAGTAAAGACATCATCGGTTTTCTTCAGGAGAAGGGCGTTGATGTGAAAGCTGCCCAGAGCACGGTCGAAGGCGATGCGGCAGAACTGGTGAAAAAGAAATTCGGGACTGCTTTGGATACGAAGGTCAGTCAGCCGGAGGAAAAAGCAGTCAAGGAGGAAAGGATGGCGCAGGTGGAGAAGACGGAAACAGCAGAAAAGCAGACTGTGGATACGCAGGCGGCAAAAGATATACAGACAACAGAGAAGGATGCAAAATCCCATAAAAAGGCAAAGACCATTATCGTGGTGAATAATCCCCAGAACAGCCGTATGAAAAACGGCGGGAACGGCGGAAATGAGAGAAAAGGCGGCGGAAACAGCGGAAACGGGAATAACGGACGCAGAAACGAACAGAATAAAAACGGCGGCAAGCGTCAGAACGGCAAAGGCGGGAACGGAATGCGGATGGAGAGCCGTCCGCTGATAAAGCCTCTGACAAAGCCTTCCCAGCCGGTGATGCCGGATGAAAAGCTTTTGAGCATCGAACGCGCCGCAAAGGAGGCAGCTGCGAAGGCGGCCGCGGAGGCAGAGCGTGCTGCAAAGGCTGCGGAGATAGAAGCGCAGAAGAAAGCGGAAGCAGCTGCAAGAGAGCGTCTTGAAAAGTCTGAAAAGGCAGCCCGCAGTGAGAGAAATGACCGCGGCAATGACCGGAGCGGCGACAGGAATAACGACCGGAACGGTTTCAACCGCAGTGAGAGAGGCGGTTATCAGAACCGCGATAACAGAGGCGGTGACAGAAACAATGACAGAAACGGCGCAAACCGCAGCGAAAGAGGCGGTTATCAGAACCGTGACAACAGAGGCGGCGAGAGAAACGGACAGGGCCGCAGAGACGGTCAGGGACAGCTGGGGACCCAGAGACGGGATGGCCGTCCGGGCAATAACGGCGCTGCAAGGGATGGTCAGGGCTTTAATCGTTCTGCAGGCGTTGGCAGGAGCGGTGCGGGCAATAACCGTCCTGGTACAAATGGCGGACGCCCTCAGAACAGCGATGGCCGGCAGGACAATAGATTCAGAAAGCCGGCGGCGTCTAAAGGTTTTGCACCGGAAGCTCCGGCAAAAGATACGGATAAGCGCCGTGACAACAGAAGCTTAAATCAGCAGGAGCGCGATAAGAAGTCCAGAAGAGATGCGATGTACGAAGAGGACAACGCAGCGAAACTCAAAAACAATAAGAGAGCAGGACGCTTTATCAAGCCTGAGCCCAAGCCGGTAGAGCCGGAAGAAACGATAAAGGTGATAACCGTACCGGAGACTATCACGATAAAAGAGCTTGCTGAAAAGATGAAGATACAGGCGGCAGCTATCATCAAGAAGCTGTTCCTGGAAGGCAAGATTGTGACCGTGAATCAGGAGATTTCCTATGAGGATGCAGAGAATATCGCAATAGAGTACGATATCATCTGTGAAAAAGAAGTAAAGGTCGATGTCATAGAAGAGCTGTTAAAGGAAGAGGAAGAGGACGAGAAGGATATGATTTCCAGAGCTCCGGTCATCTGTGTCATGGGTCACGTTGACCACGGTAAGACTTCCCTTCTGGATGCTATCAGAAAAACGAATGTTACTGACCGTGAAGCGGGCGGCATTACGCAGCATATCGGTGCGTACACCGTACAGATAAACGGTCAGCCCATCACCTTTTTGGATACGCCCGGACACGAAGCATTTACAGCAATGCGTATGCGCGGTGCAAATGCGACGGATATCGCGGTATTGGTCGTTGCTGCCGATGACGGCGTAATGCCTCAGACGGTAGAGGCTATCAACCATGCGAAGGCTGCCGGCATCGAGATCATCGTTGCAGTCAACAAGGTGGATAAGCCGAGTGCAAATATCGACCGCGTAAAGCAGGAGCTGACAGAGTACGAGCTCATAGCGGAAGACTGGGGCGGCAGCACGATATTCGTGCCTGTTTCCGCAAAGACCGGCGAAGGCATCCAGCAGCTGTTGGAGATGATACTGCTGACGGCAGAGGTTCAGGAGCTGAAGGCGAATCCCAACAGAAATGCGAGAGGTATCGTGTTGGAGGCGCAGCTTGACAAGGGCCGTGGTCCTGTGGCGAGTGTGCTTGTTCAGAAGGGTACTCTGCATGTGGGTGATTTTGTTTCCGCAGGTTCCTGCAGCGGTAAGGTCCGTGCGATGATAGATGACAAGGGACGTCGTGTAAAACAGGCGGGTCCTTCCGTTCCGGTAGAGATACTCGGTCTGTCAGATGTTCCCGAGGCCGGCGACGTATTCCTTGCCCATGAGAGCGATAAGGAAGCGAAGTCCTATGCGGCTGCGTTCATCGAGCAGAACAAGGAGAAGAAGCTGGAAGAGACCAAGTCCCGCATGTCCCTTGACGACCTGTTCAATCAGATAAAGGAAGGCAACTTAAAGGAGCTGAACCTGATCATAAAAGCGGACGTACAGGGAAGCGTAGAGGCGGTAAAGCAGAGTCTGACAAAGCTCTCCAACGAGGAAGTCGTTGTAAAATGTATCCACGGCGGCGTAGGTGCTATCAACGAGTCCGACGTAACGCTGGCGGGCGCATCCAATGCTATTATTATCGGCTTCAATGTGCGTCCTGATGCGACGGCAAAGGCGATAGCGGAGACAGAAGGCGTTGATATCCGCCTGTACAAGGTTATTTATCAGGCGATTGAAGATGTGGAAGCTGCCATGAAGGGTATGCTGGATCCTGTATTCGAGGAAAAGGTCATCGGTCATGCGGAGGTGCGGCAGATATTCAAGGCGTCCGCAATCGGCAATATCGCCGGCTCCTATGTGCTGGACGGCGTATTTACAAGAGGTTGCAAGGTCCGCATCTCCAGAGAGGGCGAGCAGATATTCGAGGGCAATCTGGCTTCCTTAAAGCGGTTTAAGGACGACGTAAAGGAAGTAAAAGCGGGCTTCGAGTGCGGTCTTGTATTTGAAGGTTTTGATAAAATGCAGGAGTTTGATATCGTGGAGGCCTACACGATGGTGGAAGTGCCCCGATAAAGTTTCATAAACGGCATTTGTAAGGAAGCGTCCTTTTTCCGACGGAAGAAGGGCGCTTCAGAAATAGAGGTTGGAATGAGAAAGAACAGTGTAAAAAACAGCAGGGTCAACGGTGAAGTGCAGCGCGTGCTGGCCGAGGTCATCCGCGGGGATATCAAGGACCCGAGAATAGCGCCTATGACGAGCGTGGTTTCCGTGGAGGTCGCGCCGGATTTAAAAACGTGCCGTGCTTATATCAGCGTACTGGGCACGCCGGAGGAAGCGGCAAATACGCTCGAAGGCTTAAAGAGTGCGGAGAAATTTATCCGGAGCCGTCTGGCAAAGGAGATAAATCTGCGGAATACGCCGGAGATACACTTCATTATGGATCAGTCCATCGCCTATGGTGTGGATATGTCGCATAAGATAGACCTGGTAATGGCAGACCAGCGAGCGAAGAAAGGGGAGGATGAGGATGCAGAAAATTCTGGAGGAAGTGAAGAATAACAGCCTCATCGCAATCAGCGGACATGTGCGCCCGGACGGGGATTGTATCGGCGCGTGCATGGGGATGTACCTTTATTTGAAAAAAGCTCTGCCGGAGGCGAAGATAGACGTTTATCTGGAAAGCCCGGCGCCGGTATTTTCCTGCATCAAAGGGATAAACGAGATAAAAACGGACTGCAGCGAGGATATCGTTTATGACGTATGTATCGCACTCGATACGGAGAGCAGCCGTCTGGGCGGAGCGGAGAAATATTTTAAAACGGCAAAAAAGACCATAAATATCGATCATCATATCAGCAATGCTTCCGGCAGCGGACAGATCAATTACTGTCGGTCTGACGCAAGCTCTGCATCGGAGCTTGTATATGAGCTTCTGGATGAGAGCCTTATCGATGCAGATATCGCAAAGGCGATCTATATGGGAATCGTGCACGACACGGGTGTGTTCCAGTACAGCAGCACGACGCCGCACACGATGGAGATCGGTGCAAAGCTTTTGTCGTATGGGTTTGACCACTCCAAGCTCATCGATGAGACCTTTTTTGAAAAAACATATCGTCAGATACAGGTGATGGGCAGGGCGCTCCTGGAAAGTATCGTATTTATGGACGGCAGGTGTATCGTCAGCGTGATAGATGCAAAGACTATGGATTTTTATGGTGTGACTTCGAAAGATCTGGAGGGTATCGTCAGCCAGCTGAGGTCAGTCAAAGGTGTGGAGTGTGCTATTTTTATGTATGAGACGGGTACACTGGAATACAAAGTGAGCCTGCGCTCAAAGGGCGCGGTAAATGTGGCGGAGGTCGCGGGATTTTTCGGCGGAGGCGGACATGTGCGGGCCGCAGGATGCACGATGCGCGGGACATTCCACGATTGCGTGAACAATCTGTCGGCACATATCGAAAAACAGTTGGAAGGATGAGCGAGGAGGCTGTATGAACGGCATTCTTAATGTCTATAAAGAACCGGGCTTTACGTCCCACGATGTGGTGGCGAAGCTTCGGGGAATCTGCAAACAGAAAAAAATCGGCCACACAGGTACCCTGGACCCGGAAGCGTCCGGGGTATTGCCCGTCTGTCTGGGCAGCGCCACAAAGCTATGTGATCTTTTGACGGAAAAGGATAAGGAATATCGAGCGGTAATGCTTTTGGGCTGTGAGACGGATACGCAGGATACGACAGGAACAGTGATTTCGGAGCATGAGGTGACAGCTTCGGAGGAAGAGGTGCGGGATGCCATCCTTTCTTTTACAGGTCCTTATGACCAGATACCTCCGATGTATTCGGCGTTAAAAGTAAACGGGCAAAAGCTGTGTGACCTTGCGCGTGCGGGAAAAGTGGTGGAAAGAAAGAGCCGCCGTATCACGATACACTCTATCGAGATAGAGGAGATATGCCTGCCGCGCGTGACAATGAAGGTATTTTGTTCAAGGGGAACTTATATCAGAACTCTTTGTCATGATATCGGACAAAAGCTTGGCTGCGGCGGAGCGATGGAAAAGCTTGTCCGCACGAGGTCGGGACGGTTCGGACTGGAGGAGGCGTATAAACTCTCGGAGATACAGAAGCTCTCTGACGAAGGAAGGCTTGAGGAAATACTGATGTCTGTGGAGAATGTATTCGAAGGCCTTTTGGCGGTGCAGGCCATCGGAATCGGGCAGAAGCTTCTGGAAAACGGAAATCCTCTGGAATGCAGGCATGTGAAGCTTTTGAGCGGCGAGATGCCTTTGGATTGTGCGCCGGAGGACGGGACGCAGGTCCGCGTTTATGATGAAAACGGACATTTTACGGGCGTATATGCATGGCGGAAGGCGGAAGAACGCTTGAAGCCGGTAAAGATGTTTTTGGAAAAGTAAGGAAAGGAAACGAAAGAATGCAGATCATTTCCGGAACGATTGATTTTGAATTGCAGGGCGCTTCGGCGGTGGCGATCGGAAAATTTGACGGGATGCATAGAGGACACAAGGCGCTTTTGAAAGAAATCCTTCAGGCAAAAAAGGAAGGCCTTTTGGCGGCAGTATTTACATTCGACCCTTCTCCTGCGGCATTTTTTTCGGGGAAATCGGTAAAGGGGCTGACGACAAAGGAGGAGAAGCGCCGTTTGTTCCGGCAGCTCGGGATTGATGTGCTCGTGGAATTTCCTTTGAACGGAGAGACAGCAGGGATGCTGCCGGAGGATTTTATACGGGAAATCCTGTGTCACAGAATGAAGGCGGCGTTTATCGCGGCGGGAACGGATATTTCCTTCGGGGATAAGGGCAAAGGAGATTACCGGCTTTTAGAGTCGCTTTCTAAGGAAGGCGGATACCGGGTAAAAATCATTGAAAAAGTGCAGGAAGGCGGAAAAGAGATAAGCTCCACACGCGTCAGGGACAGCGTGGAAGCGGGGCGGATGGAGGAAGCTGCGCAGCTTTTGGGTGCGCCTTATGCGGTGATGGGGACTGTCGTACACGGCAATCAGATTGGACGCACGATAGGGTTTCCAACGGTAAATCTGATGCCTCCGGAGGACAAGCTGCTGCCGCCAAACGGTGTGTACCGCTCAGAGGTGGAGTGCTGTAAGGGAATTTACAGAGGGCTGACCAACGTAGGGGTCAAGCCAACGGTGGATCAGGGAAAAAACCCGCCGATGGGTGTGGAAACGTATCTCTATGATTTTGAAGGAGATATTTATGACACTTTTATTACGGTGCGTCTTGAGTCGTTCGTGCGCCCGGAGCAGAAGTTTGAGGGGCTTTCCAGGCTGCAGGAGCAGCTCCGGAAGGACATTGCGGCGTGCGCGGAGGGATAAATTCCGGCCGCCGCATTTCGCTCCTGTTTTCTGTCTGCATCCTGACTTAAATTGAGAAATGGTTTTGCTTGACATTTTCATTGCTTTATATTTATAATGAAATTGTTACAAAAGTATTACAGAATGTAACGGCGGCTGGGATGCCGGCCGCCGAAGAAAAAGGAGAGAAAGAATGCGAAAAATCGGAAAACTTGGACTGACTGTTGTGGTCTGCGTTATGTTCGCGGGGATGACAGTGAATGCAGGTTCAGCCGGGAAAACAGTCCGCACCGCAGTGCAGTCGGCGGGTGTGGGCAAGCTTCTGGACAGTACAGTGGATGCCGGGGAATGTCTGGCGGCAGCCGAGGTAGCAAAGGAAGAACGCAGGAAAATATATGGATATGAAAATCTGGGCGTGGCGAAGGTGAATGACTACTTAAATATCCGTAAGGAGCCTTCGGAAACAGGAGAGCTTGTAGGGAAGCTTCCTAAAAACGCCGGAGCAGAAGTGATTTCTGAGAAAGAGGGCTGGTATCAGATAAAGTCCGGCAAGGTGACAGGCTATGTGCGCGCCGATTATATGCTGACGGGGGCTGAGGCAACGAAGCTTGCAGATCGGGAAGCTGCTGACATGGCAGTATGCAATTCCGGCGGTCTGCGCGTGCGCGAGGAAGCCAGTCTCGACGCGCCGGTGATCACACAGGTGGCGGAAGGCGAGGAGCTGGAAGTCGTGGAAGTGCAGGACGAGTGGGTCAAGATCATGCTGGATGATGAAGAGGCGTTTGTTTCCAGGGAATATGTGGATATTTCCAAAAAGCTGGAAAAAGCCGTAAGCATGACCGAATTAAAATACGGACAGGGCGTTTCCGACGTGCGCGTCGATCTGGTCAACTATGCGAAGCAGTTTTTGGGCAATCCTTATGTCTGGGGCGGAACGAGCCTGACGAACGGGGCGGACTGTTCCGGGTTTGTTATGAGCATCATGAAAAAATACGGCGTGAACCTCCCGCATTATTCGGGCAGTCAGGCGCAGCAGGGCACAAAGGTCAGCCTTTCCGAAGCGCTGCCGGGCGACCTTGTCTTTTATGCAAAGAACGGCACGATAAATCATGTGGCGATTTATATCGGGAACGGGCAGGTCATCCATGCGAGCAATCCGAGAACGGGTATCAGGATATCCAATGCGACCTATCGTACGCCCCATGTGGTAAAAAGGGTACTGTCGTAAATCATAAGTGAGTTGTAGTGAAAAAGGTAAGGTCAGAGGATGTCGGGAAATAGACATCCCCTGACCTTATCGTTTATTATGTTGATAAGACCGGAGGTTTACAGCAATGTAAAGTCATGTTGCGGAAATGTAAAGCCGGTGTGATAGCGTTAAACGGGGGGTTTTGGATATAATGGAATCATCAGAGCAAAGGGGATTGGTTTTCACACGGATTTGTGCCGGAGCATCACAAACAGCCCTTATGGCAGAAGAGAAAGGAGATTATTATGAAGCTGTCAGATAAGATAATTCAACTTAGAAAATCAAATGGATGGACCCAGGAGGATCTGGCTGAAAAAATGAATGTATCCAGACAGGCGATTTCGCGGTGGGAAGGAGCAGCGGCACTGCCGGATGTTACGAATGTCCTTCAGCTTAGCAGGCTGTTTGGAGTTACAACAGATTATCTTTTGAATGATGAATATGAAAGTGATAACGACCTGCCAAAGGTAAAGGAAACAAAAAAAGACGGCATTCACCAGATTATGATATTTATGGTAACGCTTGAGGTTATGACAGCGCTCATTCAGTTCATGACAACGTTCATTTTGCAAAGTGAATTTTTTGGCGTCCTCAGCTTCCTGCCGTTTGTTGCGGTTATAGGCGGATTTGAATATGGATATCAAAAGAAAAAAAGCGAAGCAGATGAAACCACGAGGGGATTTCGTAAAAAGTTTTATAAAATTTCAGCATGGTTAGGGACGTATTTCCCAGTCAGATTTGTCGTTACATCGCTGGCAAATTTTTATCCGCGTCCTTATTACACGCTGGCTTTAGAGTGTGTGATACTTGTTATTTATCTGATGACGGCAGCTCTTATCTGTTTATGGATAGAGAAGAGGAAATAAAAAGGACTGGATTTTTTAAAACGGGAGAAAAGGTGGCAGGATTTAAGGACATCCGGACAGGAAAGTTTACAGAGATTATGCTATAACGATGTATATGGATAGAAATGATGTTCCGCTATTGTGGTATATAGATTTGATAGATGGTATAGGTGTTGATGCGGACGGAATTCCCTTTTATAATGATATGTTTTTAGATTTGCTCGTTTCTGATAGCGGTCAGGTGGTCGAGGATGATAGAGATGAACTTGAAAAAGCATATTCTGATGGAATAATCAACAGTAAGCAGTATCAAAAGGTCATTTCAGTTTCAGAACAGCTAAAACAGAGGATTTCAGAAAATCAAGGATGGATATCGGAGTATTGCCGTAACATTGCAGAGAGTTATAGAGATAGTATTACTGTGAAAGCATGATAAAGTCTAATTTGATAAAGGAGTGTGATAAAATGGAAACACTTTTTGACCAATACAGAGAACTGAATATAAATGGCTCTTTGATTTGTCTTGAACAAGTTGAAGATATTTATTCTTACTTCTGCTATCCGACCAATGCAAAGGCAATAGGATTTGAAGGAAGTATTATGTATTGCTTTATTGAGCCGTATGGGGAAATGGTTTTTGCCTGCAATCCTGATACTTGTGCAGATGTTTTTGTTTATCCGCTGGCAAGAACCTTTGAGGATTTTATGAGACTTATTCTTGCTTGTGGTTCTACTAATCCTATTGAGCAGATTATTTGGATGGACAAAGGCAAATTTGCAAAACACCTCAAAGAGGAAGAAGCAATCCGCACAGAAGAACAGAAAGCGACATTAAGTTATCTTGAAACAGAGTTAGAAATTTCACCTATTGATAACCCTTATGACTATGTAAAAGAACTGCAATCTCGCTTTGACAATAGTGGCATTGAGTATAGTGATGAATACTATGATGTCTTGGGGATTGATAGAAAATAACAATAAATAAAATCCGGTTTGTCAAATTCCCGAATCTTATGATATAATAAACTTTTACCGCGAAAATAGACATCATAAAGTGATAACGAGAAGGACACAGGCAAATACATGATTCTCAAAAAAAAGATACCAAAGGATTTTTATAAATTATTCCGGACCCAGAACATGGATTACTATATGCAGCTTTTGACAGACCTGTACCGCACAAGCCGGGAAGCGTATGCCCTTTCGCAGCTGACGGATGCAGAATGCAAAAGCATTCTGGCGGAGACGATAGCAAAGGTGAATCTGGTCTGGTGGGAGGATGAAACGGAGCGGGCGGATGAGAGCGGGTTTTTAGGGCTTACGCCGTCGGCGGTGCTGGACAGGCTTGTGAAGTGGGGCTGGCTGTCGAGTGATTTCGATGAAAGATTAAACTGCTACATCATTTCCTTTCCGGAGTACAGCCGTATGTATGTGGAGCTGTTTGAACGGCTGGGACAGGAGGATGAGAGCCGAGAGCGGGAGAGCATCCTGTCGGTATACAGCGCGCTGTATACTTATCATTCCGACCCGGAGAAAAATAACAGCATCTTAAAAAGCGCGGTGCAGACGTCCAAAAATCTCGGGCAGATGCTTTCCGATATGCAGGACGGGATGCGGGCATGGTTTGATGAGCTTTCCGCCCGGAAGGATTTTATCGGGATACAGGAAGTGCTCGTCAGCGAGTTAAATAACAGCGATAGTAAAAAATATGCGATACTGACGACAACGGACAGCTTTTACCGCTACAAAGAGGCGGTAAAGGAGCTGATAAGCGATATTTTGAATGAAAATGAGCAGCGCCGGGAGGAGCTTTGCCGGACGCTGGAAAGGCAGCTGACAGCAGCAGAGCAGCCAACAGCATCAGCGCAGCCAACGGCAGCAGAGCAGCCGATGGAATCAGGACAGCCGGGCACGGAATCCCCTCAGGTAAAACGCCTCCGCCGGAGCATTGCCTTCTGCGAGGAGGCGGCGCAGCTTGTGGTACAGGCTGAAAGAGAATTTGACCTTATTGAGAAAAAATATAACCGTCTGATAGAATTGAAAACGGTGTTTGCAAGACGGGCGCTGGCGCGTATTCATTATATTCTGCAGGAAGGCTCTGCGCAGGAGGACCAGACACTGGTGCTCATAAACCTTTTGACACGGAGCCGGAAAAAAGACGAGATTCTGGAAAAACTGAGGGAATGTATGCACGTTACAGCTCCGTTTACCGTTTTGTCGGATTCCAGCCTCTACAGCAGGAGGACGCGGCAGGAAAGCAGCTTTTGTCCTGTAAAGCCGACGAAGGCAGAGCCGCTGGAGATGGATGATTTTGTGCCAAGACCGCTGTATACAGGATATGAGCTGGAGGAATTCAGAGAAAAAAACAGCCTTGGAGGAGCATTCTGTGTATCGGAGGAAACGGTTTCTTCTGTAGAAGACCTGGAAAAGCTTCTATTTGTATGGCAGGAGGCGACCAAGGACAGACTGGAGGAGGACCGGATAGAGTTAAAGGATGAGATACGTCAGAAGGACGGCTTTACCTATACGGGATTTACCCTGAACGGATAAGGAGAGAAGATGTTTTTATATTTGGAAGGATTATCGCCGGCAGAGGCGGAAAATGTAAAAAAGACGATACAGGATCTGTTCCGGCAGACCTGTATCCTTCAGGTAAAATATGACCCGGTAACGCTGACTGCAAAGGACAATGCCCGTTATCAGGTATGCGCGAGGCATCGGGAATTTATTTCCGATTACTTTGCGGTGTTGGGATGCGACTTGATACACGACCCGCAGGACAGGATATTCCGTATCGCGGGGGAGGGCGTGCCCGTTGAAAAAATGAGCCTTACAACAACGCGCCTTCTGCTTTTGATGAAAATGATATACCGGGATAAGATAATGGGAGAGGGGTTGCATGCGACTGTCACAAATCTTTCGGAAATCCGGGAATACGGAAGAAATACGAACCTGATCCCCGGAAAGCTGACCGGGCAGGAATGGCAGGCGGCTTTAAATCTGATGAAAACTCATCAAATGATAGACCTGCCGGGTGCGATACTGAATGTGGAGGATGAAACTCCAATCTATATTTACAGCACAGTCAATATTTTCTGCTCATCGGCAGATATCAGCGCACTTGTGGAGCGTTACCGCAGTGAGATGGAAGAAATGCTGGAGGAAGGAGAGGACGACAGTGAAGCAGGCGAAGAAGATATTTACGCGGATGTGTCTGAATAACTGGGGAGGAATCGATCATAAGATACTCGAGTTTAATGAATATGTAAATCTTTTTTCCGGAAAGAGCGGATCGGGAAAATCTACGGTGATGGACGCGATACAGGTCGTTTTGTACGGAAGCTTTTCTCCAAGTTTTTTGAATAAGGCGGCGGATGACGCCAAAAACAGAAGAAGCGTTTTGAGCTATTTGAGAGGAGAGCAAAAGGACGGCTCCGCAAACCGGGAAGGGCAGGATTTTTGTTCGGAACTGGCGCTTGAGATTCTGGATACGGGAACGAAACAGACGATGTGTATCGGAATCGCCTTTGAGGTAAGGAGTACCGATTCCGAGATACGGAAATTTTTATATTTCAGCCATTCCGGAAGGATGCCGGAGGGAGGCTATCTGACAGATGAAGGATATCCCTATTCCAATCAGGATATCCGTAGGCTGGTCGCAGAGCGGGCAAAGGAAACGGGCGCACGGGCTGAGCTGAACCGCATCTATCCTTCCAAGGAAGCATATCTGAGCACACTGTATGATGCAATTTTGGGCTACATCGACGGGAATCGTTTTATTACGATGGAAAAGAGCGCAATAGCCCTGAAAATGTCCAACGGGACGGGGCAGTTCATAAGAGATTATATGTTCCCCAAGAGCGAGAGCTCTACGATAGAGACCATCAGTGAGCAGCTGGGCGCATATCGTGATATCAAGGAAAAGATAGATGTTCTGGAAAAAAAGATCGATATGCTGACCGATATCCGGGAGGCCGGGCACAGGCTTACGCTGACTCGTGCAGATATTGTGGGAAGCCGTCTGGCAGTACGCTGCATTGATATTGAAGATGCAAAAAAACGGATAGAGAGCCTGAAGGAAGACTGCAGTCGTATTGAAAAAGAAATTGAGGAGAAACGCGTCAAAAAGGCGGAGCTGGACAGGGCTGCGCAGGAGGCGGAAAACGAGTTTATCGTTGTGAGCGCCGATTTAAAGAGCAGTGACCTGGGAAGCAAAAAGGAGCATCTGGAAGAGTTGAAAAAACGGAGCAGGATGCTGGCGGACAATGCGGAGCATTGGCGCAGGATCGTGCAGGGGCTTTCGGCATGGGAGACGGACGAGATTGTTACAGATTATGTGAGCAATCGGCTCCTTCAGATGGTGGAGACGTTCCGGACGGGTCCGGTAACGGCGCAGCAGTGTATTTTGCTGCATGAGCGTATCGAAGAGGCGCGGCAGAATATTGAAGAGGAATATGAAACATATCGCGAGGAGCAGAGAGCTATCGCCAGAGAGTTAAAGGAAAAGCAGCGGCTCATCGACGATATGAAGCATAACAGAAAATCCTATCCCGAGCAGCTCATCAAGGCGAGAAACGCGCTGGAAAAGCGGCTTTCCGCGGTATACGGCAGGACGGTGAAGGTATTTATCTTCGCAGACCTGTTTGACGTTGAGGACGAAGAGTGGAAAAATGCGGTAGAGGGGCGGCTGGGGAGGCTCAAGCTCTCCCTTGTCACAGAGCCGAACGTATCGGCAGACGCCGCAAAGCTTTTCCGGGAGATGAAGCAGTTTGAGGATGCAGAGCTTATCGATTCGGCGGCGGTCATAAAAAATGAGCCTGTCGTACTGGAAGACTCTTTATATGAAGCCGTACACGCTTCGGAGGAATGGGTGGACAGCTGCCTGAAGCGTTATCTGGGGCGCATCGTGAAATGCCGTTCTGTAGAGGAGCTGGAGCAGGTAAGGGACGGCGTGACGCCGGATTGCTATTCCTACAGCAATTTTATTTTCAGACATTTGAAAAAGAAGGATTATACGCTCGGCGCATGCATCGGCGGCAAGGTTTCCCGCGCACGTCTTGCAGAATATGAGGAAGACGTGACAAAGCTTTCCAAAGAGCTGGAGGAAAGCGAGCGTGTAAGCTGCGGCTTAAAGACTGCCCGTGAAATGGAGAGCCTAAAGGACGATCCTGAGTATCTTGAGCGTTTGTCCTCATCAGCACGGGAGCTGGAAGAGGTGCTCACAGAAAAGGATGCGCTTGAGCAGGAGATAGCGCGTCTTAGGGAAGGACGCTTTAAAGAACTGGAGGAACGGGAAAAAGAGCTCCGCAGCCGGCGGGACAGCCTGAAAAATGAAGCAATGCTCATACAAAATGAGATGACCCGTCAGGTAGGGACAAAGGAGCGTATCCGGGGCGAAATAGATGTTAAGAGACAGTCTCTTGAGGAAATGAAGCTCGGTTATACGCCGGATAAGAGCATAGAAGCGGAAATAAAGGAGTCTCTGAAAAAGCGCTCAGCCCAATCCTTAAAAATGCAGAAAAATGCGGGGATAGATGCTCTTTTAAAGAGGGAGGAAGAGCAGGCAGAAGCGCTGGGACGGGCGCGCAGCGCCTATATCGTGCAGTTTCCGTCCAGTGGTTTTTCAGGTACGGAAAAGAGCAATGAAGCCTACGAGCGGCTGTTGGAGCAGTACCGGACGGATTTTGAGCCGAAATACCGCATCGAGTTTGAAAAGCAGTGTGATCTTATATACAGAAGCCTCCGGGAAAATGTGATAGCTACGATACACGGAGATATCAAGGCAGCAAAACGCCATGCCTTTGAAATCAACAGGCTGCTGAAGAAAACAAACTTTTCGGACAGTACCTATCAGATAAAGATAGAGCCCGCCCGTAATGAAAACGGACAGTTCTATGAAATGCTGATGGCACAGGAGCTGGACAGCAAAAATCTGGACAATGACGGATTTGAAGGACAGCTTTCCCTTGGAGAGGATAGCTTTTATCAGAAATATGAAGAAAAGATAAAGCTTCTGACGGATAAGTTCATGCCTGCAAAGAGCGGCGACGAGCAGGCATTGGAGCAGCACCGCAGGGAGATGGAGCAGTATGCGGATTACCGGAATTATCTTTCCTTTTCCATGTACGAGCAGGTGACGGATGAAGAGGGAAATGTGATACGGGAAAATTTTGTAGACGACATGGCAGGACGGGATTCCGGCGGTGAGGGACAGAATCCCAAATATGTAGCTCTACTGGCAGGTTTTGCGATGCTTTATATGCAGCAGACAAACCGGGACAGCCGCATACGGCTTGTGCTTCTGGACGAGGCATTTTCCAAGATGGACCAGGAGCGGAGCGCGGTGTGCTTAAAGTATGCGCGGCAGATGGAGCTGCAGCTCATCGTCTGTGTACCGGATGAGCGTCTTCAGTCACTCATACGGAATGTGGATTGTGTATATGGCTTCCGGCGTCACCAGAATCAGATAACGATGATGCATATCGATAAAGGGAATTACCTGAAGCTGATGGAAGGCGGCGAACAGACGGGAACGCCGGAACACAAAAATCTTACATAAATTTTAAGAAAGTGATATTGACGGAAAACGTTTTCTGAACTATGATGTTCTTGTGTTTAGAAAACGTTTTCCTTTTAGTTTGCGGAAAACCTTGTTACATGCGCGTTAAGAGAAAGGGGGAGTGGTGTGGCTTCCATCAAGGATGTGGCAAAGCGCGCGGACGTAGCCATTTCTACAGTCTCAAAGGTTTTAAACGGCTATGCCGGCGTCAGCGAAGAAACAAAGCGCCGTGTAAACCGTGCCATTCAGGAACTGAACTATACGCCGAACGCGGTGGCGGCGGCGCTGTCGTCAAAGCAGTCCGGCAGGATAGCCCTGCTTTTGAATCTGAAAGGCCCGGGGCAGGCGGTGGATGAAGTGAATCTGCAGTATCTGTCGGGGGCCATACAGAGGGCAAAGGAGAAAAAACTGGATGCGGTAACGCTGTTTTTCTCGATGCTGGAGGATAAGAGCCTGACAGATGCCATTGGCTATCTGAAGGCGCAGAGTATCGAGGGAATCATTGTTTACGGGATGAGCAGACGGGACATATTGTTAAAGGAGCTTATCGATTCGGGTGTTTTTAAAACCGTCGCGGTGGATACGCCGTTTTGTGATGAAAATACGTCGTCGGTATGGATAGACCAGAAAAAAGCGCAGTATGATATTGCGAAAAAGACGGTGCTCGGAAATAAGGACTGCCGCCGGGTACTGTATATCGCGGGGCAGAAGGATGCCTTTGTGACCGGCGAAAGGATAGAGGGGATGAAGGAGCTGGCAGAGGAGCTCGGGCTGGAGCTGACCGTGGAATACGGGGATTTCAGCGAAAAAAAGGCGAGGGAGCTGACTTTTGCCTATGAAGACAGGACAGACGTATTCGTGTGCGCGTCCGACCTGATGGCGATAGGGGCGATGCGCGCGCTGATGGAGCTGGACGTATTTCACCCGGTATGCGGATTTGACGGGATACCGCTCATGAGCTATGCGGGAAAGCAAATGAACACGGTGAAACAGGATTTTGCAAAAATCTCAGCCGTCGCTGTGGATGAGATGGAGCGGCTGCTTCACGGAGATACGGGAAGGAATACCGTACTTGGCTATGAGCTTGTGCGGATGCGCTATGAAGATATGATGATATGAGCCGCAGGACGGCAGAAACGGAGGATATTATGAAGCTTGAGGAAACGATACAGAGAGAGATTATGGAGCAGAGGATAGAAGCAGGGCTGGAAGACCTGTCACAGAGGCTCTTCGGGAAAACGCTGGAAGAGACGACGGATGAAGAAACCTATGTGGTATTGCTCAGTCTTGTAAAAGGGATGGAAAGGGCGACGATACCGAACGACGGAGACAAAAAAATCTACTATATTTCGGCGGAATTCCTGATAGGAAAGCTGCTGTCCAACAACCTTATCAATCTGGGCATTTATGACAAGGTGGAGGAAATTTTAAAAAGCAGAGGAAAAGAGCTTTCAAAGATAGAAGAAATAGAACCTGAACCGTCCCTTGGAAACGGCGGTCTCGGACGTCTTGCAGCGTGCTTTATGGATTCTATCGCGACGCTGGGGCTTCCCGGCGAGGGCATCGGCCTCAACTATCATTTCGGACTGTTTAAGCAGGTATTTGAAAACAGGCTTCAGATGGAGGAAAAAAACGACTGGATTCAGAATGATTCCTGGCTGAACCGGACGGATGTGTCGTTCGACGTCTTTTTCGGGGATAAAAAAGTGACGTCCCGCCTGTATGATATCGATGTGATCGGTTATGAAAACGGGATAAACAAGCTTCGCCTGTTCGATGTGGAGAGCGTGGACGAAAGCATTGTGAAGGACGGGATTTCCTTCGATAAAGAAGAGATAGAAAAGAACCTGACGCTGTTTTTATATCCCGATGATTCGGATGAGGCGGGAAATCTGCTGCGTATCTATCAGCAGTATTTCATGGTGAGCAATGCGGCGCAGCTTATTTTGATGGAGATGAAGGAGAAGCATCATGATTTAAGAAAGCTGTATGAGCATGCGGTCATTCAGATAAATGATACGCATCCGTCCATGATAATCCCGGAGCTGATAAGGATTCTTGTAAACGACAAGGCGTTTACGATGGATGAAGCGATAGAGGTGGTGAGCCGCACCTGCGCCTATACGAACCATACGATACTGGCGGAAGCGCTGGAAAAATGGCCGCTTTCCTATCTGGAAAAGGTCGTTCCCCAGCTCGTCCCCATTATCAAAGAGCTGTCTGTGCGCGTGGCGAGAAAATACAGCGACCCGCGCGTGCAGATAATCGACAAAGACGGACGCGTCCATATGGCGCATATGGATATCCACTACGGCTTTTCTGTAAACGGCGTGGCTGCCATCCATACGGAAATCTTAAAAGAGACAGAGCTGCATCCTTTTTATGAGATTTATCCTGAAAAGTTCAACAATAAGACAAACGGTATCACCTTCCGCAGATGGCTGTTATCCTGCAACAGGGAGCTGACGGCGCTGATAGATGAGACGATAGGAACGGATTATAAAAAGGACGCCGGAAAACTGGAAAAGCTGATGGAATATGTGGACGATGAAGCGTTTACCGACCGTCTGCTCGGGATAAAAAAAGAGAAAAAGCGCATTCTGGCAGAGTATATCCTGGAAAAAGAGGGAGAAACGCTCGACCCGGATTCCATATTTGACGTCCAGATAAAACGTCTGCATGAGTACAAGAGGCAGCAGATGAATGCGCTCTATATCATCCACAAATATCTGGAGATAAAAAAAGGGAAAAAGCCTGCGCGTCCGCTCACCTTTTTATTCGGCGCAAAGGCTGCCCCGGCGTATATCATCGCGAAGGATATCATCCATCTGCTCCTCGTGCTGCAGCAGATCGTAAATAACGATCCTGATGTAAAAGACTTCATGAAGGTCGTGATGGTAGAAAACTATAATGTAAGCTATGCGGAAAAGCTCATTCCGGCAGCTGATATTTCCGAGCAGATATCGCTGGCATCCAAGGAGGCATCCGGCACGGGAAATATGAAGATGATGCTCAACGGCGCGGTAACGCTCGGAACGGCTGACGGCGCAAATGTGGAGATACACGAGCTGGTCGGGGACGATAATATTTATATTTTCGGTGCGGACAGCGAAGCGGTCATCAGCCATTACGAAAAGGCGGATTATGTGTCAAAAGAGTACTATGAAAAGAGCCCGGTCATCAGGGAAGCGGTGGATTTCATCGTCGGGGAGCGGGCGATGGCGGCAGGCAGCAGGGAAAATCTGGAACGGCTTTACAATGAGCTGTTGAATAAGGACTGGTTTATGACGCTTCTGGATTTGGAAGATTATATCAAGGTCAAGGACCGGATGTTTGCCGATTATGAAGACCGCGCAAAATGGAAACGCATGATGGCGGTAAATATCGCAAAGGCAGGATTTTTCTCCTCCGACAGAACGATCGCAGAGTATAACAGAGATATCTGGAAGCTGGATTAAGGAAACATTGTATTGAAAAGGACAGGCTGAATATCAGCCTGTCCTTTTGCTGAGATTGGAGTTTTGATATGCCGGGTCGTGCGTCACATCCCGGTCGAACCATTCCGGGGGGACAAAGGCGTTCGCTTCCTCCACGGAAGGAAATTCCACTTCGGCGATGATGAGCGGGGCAAACGGTTCTGCGAAAATGTCCAGCTCTATCGTATAGGGCGGGCACGGGATAAGATACCGTTTTTTGGAGATGCAGGCTCCGTCTGCTTTCGGGAGAAGATGCTCATAGGAAGATTTGTCGAGCGGAAGATTGTATTCTTCCCGCGCCATCAGACCTTTGCCTTTGTAGGTCAGGTAAAAGGAATCGTCTTCCCGGCGGATGCGTATGACGGGGGCGGTATTCAGATATGCCTGTTCGATAATGCGGAATGGATAGGAATCCAGGTCGGCAGGCAGCGATTTGACGGTAAATTTGCGTTCGATTTCCATAAAATATCAGGCCCTTTCTGTTGATGTTTGTGACTATTGTACCATAATCAGAATGGCTTTTTCAAATATTCAGAAAATATTCATATTTAAAACCTTTTACCGCATTGGTTTATCTGGTAAAATAAGAGTGGGGCTGCAGGACGGCAGTTTCAGAAGGGAGTAAAGAATGGCAAGAGCAGGGATTTTTTTTGCAAAAGGCTATGAGGAAATAGAAGCATTGACCGTGGTGGACATATGCCGCCGGGCAGGGGTGGAGGCTGTGATGGTTTCCGTAGACGAAACGCCCTCGGTGGAAAGTTCCCACGGCGTTGAGGTAAAGATGGACGCCATGCTTTCGGAGGTGGATTTTGATTCTTTCGATATTCTGGTCCTTCCTGGCGGAATGCCTGGAACGCTGAATCTGGAGGCGTGCGGGCCATTGATGGAGCAGCTTGACCGGTTTTATGAGAGCGGCAGATGGGTGGCTGCGATATGCGCGGCGCCGCAGATATTCGGACACCGCGGATACTTAAAAGGCAGAAGGGCGACTTCCTTCCCCGCTATGGAGAAGGAGCTTGACGGCGCGGTCGTGACGCACGGCGCGGCGGAAGCGGATGGAAATGTCATCACGGGCAGAGGGATGGGCTGCGCCATCGATTTTTCCCTGAAGATAATAGAGAAGCTGATTTCAGGGGAAGCTGCTGCAGAAGTGGCGGAGAAAATCGTTTACGACAGATAAAGGGAGAGGTTGAAAACAGGACTTATGAATATCTTATTTTTTTTGACGCCAAAGAGCGAGGTTGCCTATGTGGAAGAAGATGACACCCTGCGTCAGGCGCTGGAGAAGATGGAGCATCACGGGTATGCGGCTGTTCCGCTTTTGTCCACGGAAGGCAGATATATCGGTACGCTGACGGACGGCGATGTGCTCTGGGGACTGAAGGAAAAGGAATTTCCCAGTCTTCGGGAGATGGAGGATATTTCCGTGATGGAGATAAAAAGAACACGGGACAATAAGCCTGTACATGTGAATGTAGACATGGAGGGACTTCTGGAAAAGGTGAGTGTGCAGAATTTTGTTCCGGTCGTCGATGATGAGAAGGTGTTTATCGGGATCGTGACAAGGCGGGATGTCATTCATTATCTTGCGGGACAGCATCAGAAGTGTCTGGATGCTGCCGCCGGGAGGAAGACAGAAAAGAGCATTTCGGGCAGAACGATCCTGGCAGGAGTCTGACAGGACGAAATAAAATATAACAAAGGGGAATGGACAAGTATTCCGAAAAAGGAGGAGCGGGAATGAAAAGAGGAAAAAAGATATTGAGCATGGCGCTGGCAGCGCTTCTTTTGGCGACGGCTCCGGGAGCATCCGCACTGGCAGCACCGGTACCGGCGGCGCCTGCCGGTCAGGTGAGCTATCTGACAGGACAGCCGGTAGCGGCAGGGCAGCAGAGTCAGAGACCGATAGCGGTAATGCTGAACAATATCAAATCAGGCTGTCCGCAGTCGGGGATAGCGGAGGCATCAGTAGTTTATGAGGCGCCGGTAGAAGGAAGGATCACCCGTCTCATGGGGCTTTATGAAAACTGGCCCGCTATCGAGAACATCGGCTATGTAAGGAGCAGCAGGGATTATTTTGTATACTGCGCGTTGGAGCATGACGCCATATACTGCCATTACGGTCAGGCGACTCCTTATGTGGGCGACCTGTTAAACAGCCCTCGGGTGGACAATGTCAGCGGAGCGGTTGCCGGTATCAATGTTCCGGCGCAGACATCCTACAGCAGAACGGGAAGGCGGAAAGCACCGCATAACGTGCTGGCGAGCGGCTCCGGAATCCTGAAGGATGTACAGCGGCTGGGATACAGCCAGACCTATCACCAGACCTTTAAGCCGAAATTTGTCTTCATGCAGCCCAATGAGCTGGGAATGTATGCGGCATACCCTACCGTGACCCAGATATATCCGGGCGGCACAACTGCCAATAAGAAGAACGGCTACAGCCGCGTGCAGGCGCGTTTCGTATATGAAAACGGCAAATACTATCGTTATCAGTATGGCAAGAAGCAGGTGGATGAAAAGACCGGCCAGCAGATAGCATACGATAATGTGATACTCCAGTATTGCAACGGCGAGGTCCGGGATAAAAATGACTATCTGGCGTTCGGATGCCATGGCGATATCGGCGCTCCGGTTCAGGTATTCACGCAGGGCAAAGCAATAAACGGCACATGGACACGTCATGCGGACGGAGACCCGGCAGTTTATGTGGACCAGAACGGACAGCGGATAAAGCTGACTCCCGGAAAGACATGGATATGTCTGGTATGGAACGACTATGCAGGAGATGTGGTCCTGAAATAAGATAAGGAAAAACCTGCCGGCGGCGAGCAGGTCTGTTATCCGGTCGGTATGGCCGTGAAGCAGACCGGTTTCCCGCCGGCAGGTTTTTTATTCGAGAGGAAAGTTTATTTCCTGCCGAACAAAAAAACACGATTATACGAACTGCGGCGGAAAGGAAAATGTTGCTTACGCGACCCGCAGCAGGCGGTGTATCCTGCAGAGCAGATATTGAACGTAATGTAGGCTGTAATAATTATTCGTTATCAGGCACATAATATTTATACATTTTCCAAAGACAATTACACATCAATCTTGTCTTGTGAATAAGACAAGATTGATGTATAATTGTCTCATAAAATGAGTTGCCCATTTGTCAGGCAACTCATAAAATGGAGGTTGCATTATGAACAGAGACAGCTTGAAGCAAATAATGATCGACCAAAAGGACATCTATCTTAATAATCCGTTAGTACCAAGGCAATATTCTTTGGAAAGTAACGTCAACTACTGTTTTGTCGGAATCCGGCGAACAGGAAAATCATATATGATGTATCAGCAAATAAAGCAATTAGAAGCTTCCGGAATTCCGTTATCTCAAATTGTTTATGTAAATTTTGAAGATGAACGTCTTTTGGAAATGACAGCGGAGGATTTAAATCTCATTTTAGAAATCGGATTAGAAATCTCGGGAACCGATGTCAGACCATATTTATTTCTGGATGAAATTCAAAATATTAATGGGTGGGAAAAATTTGTTCGCAGAATTGCCGATATGAAGTACCGGATTAACATTACCGGCAGTAACAGTAAAATGCTAAGCAGCGAAATAGCTTCTACTTTGGGCGGCCGCTTTGTGATCCTAAACGTTTATCCATATTCGTTCTCTGAATATCTGAGTGCTAATCACATGGAAAAAAATTATCTTGATACCATCAGCACCAGAGACAGAGCCGACATTCAAAATCAATATAACCAATATATAACTTATGGAGCGTTTCCTGAATTAGTTGAAATCAAAAATAAACGAGCCTTTTTGAACAGCATTTATCAGACTGTATATCTTGGCGATATTATAACAAGAAATAAAATTACCAACGATTTTGCTGTAAGATTAATTCTGAAAAAAATTGCAGAATCCGTTACAAAGCCATTATCCTTTAGCAGACTGACTAATATAATAAAAAGTACCGGATTATCCATCGGTAAACAAACTGTAATCAATTATGTCGGTTACATGACAGACTCCTATCTGCTCTTTGCTCTGCAAAACTATGCTGCAAAACTTGTAGAAAAAGAAACCTTTCCTAAATATTATTTTATGGATACAGGTCTGCTTGGGCTAATGTTGCTGGACTGTAAATCCGCTCAGTTAGAAAATCTTGTTGCTATTGAACTCCTGCGGCGTTATGGTGCAGAAAATGTCTATTTCTTTGAAAACAATGTAGAAATTGATTTTTATGTCCCGTCAAACAATCTCGCCATACAAGTGAGCATGCAGGTTCTGGATGATATGGATACAAGAGAGCGTGAAACAAGAGCTTTTGTAAAATTAAACAATTTCATCCCGGGGGCTAAATGTATCCTTATTACCAATAGTGAAGAGGATGTCCTTGATTGTGACGGAGTCCATATTGAGGTGATTCCCATTTGGAAATGGTTGTTGGAAAAAGAATCATAATAATACTTGCCCCGCTCCCGTGGCTTTGCTATACTTATTCTGATAAATTGGGGAATTTATGTAACGTTACGAATTTGTTATTTTCAGGGAGAATAAAAGTACATGGCAAATATAAAACAGAGCAATATCAGGAATTTTTGTATCATTGCCCACATTGACCACGGCAAATCCACACTGGCGGACCGCATTATCGAAATGACGGGACTTTTGACGAACCGTGAGATGCAGGAGCAGGTGCTGGATAACATGGAGCTGGAAAGAGAGAGAGGAATCACTATCAAGTCTCAGGCGGTCCGCACGATATATCGGGCAAAGGACGGAGAGGAATACGTGTTCAATCTGATAGACACGCCCGGACATGTGGACTTTAACTATGAGGTGAGCCGTGCGCTGGCGGCATGTGACGGCGCGGTGCTGGTCGTGGATGCGGCGCAGGGGATAGAGGCGCAGACGCTGGCGAATGTGTATCTGGCGCTGGATCATAATCTTGAGGTTTTCCCTGTTATCAATAAGATAGACCTTCCCAGCGCAGAGCCGGAGCGGGTAAAAGAGGAAATAGAAGATGTGATAGGACTGGAGGCGCACGATGCTCCGCTGATATCTGCAAAGAACGGTCTGAATGTAGACCAGGTGCTGGAGCAGATCGTGGAAAAAATCCCGGCTCCCGGCGGGAGCAGCGACAATCCGCTGCAGGCGCTCATCTTTGATTCCCTTTACGATCCTTATAAAGGTGTTATCGTATTTTTCCGCGTGATGGAAGGAACGATAAAAAAAGGCACGAAGATAAAACTGATGGCGACGGGCGCATCCTTTGATGTGGTGGAAGTCGGTTACTTTGGCGCGGGACAGTTCATACCGAGCGAAGAAGGGCTTTCCGCAGGTATGGTAGGTTATCTGACCGCTTCTATCAAAAATGTGAAGGATACGCGGGTGGGCGATACGATCACAGATGCGGCAAACCCCTGCAAAGAAGCGCTGCCGGGCTACAAAAAGGTCAATCCGATGGTATATTGCGGCCTGTATCCCGCAGACGGGGCAAAATACCCGGATTTGAGAGATGCGCTGGAAAAGCTGCAGTTAAACGATGCGTCCCTGTTTTATGAGCCGGAGACATCCGTGGCCTTGGGCTTTGGTTTCCGCTGCGGTTTTCTGGGACTTCTGCATCTGGAAATCATTCAGGAGCGTCTGGAAAGAGAATACAATCTGGATTTGGTGACGACCGCTCCGGGCGTTGTCTACCGGGTGCACAGGACGAACGGGGAAATGATAGAGCTGACCAATCCGTCCAATCTTCCGGACCCCTCTGAAATCGAATATATGGAGGAACCTGTCGTTTCTGCGGAAATCATGGTGACGACAGAGTTTATCGGGTCTATCATGGAGCTGTGCCAGGAGCGGAGAGGTGTTTATCTGGGCATGGAATATATGGAAGAAACCCGTGCTCTCTTAAAGTATGAGCTTCCGTTAAATGAAATCATCTATGACTTTTTTGACGCCTTAAAATCCCGTTCCAGAGGATACGCCTCCTTTGATTATGAGTTGAAGGGATATGAGAAGTCGGAGCTCGTGAAGCTGGATATTTTGATAAATAAGGAAGAAGTGGACGCCCTTTCCTTCATCGTTCATAAAGACAGCGCATATGAACGCGGCAAGAAGATGTGTGAGAAATTAAAAGACGAGATTCCGCGCCACCTGTTTGAAATCCCGATCCAGGCGGCGGTGGGCGGCAAGATCATCGCCCGCGAGACGGTGCGCGCGATGAGAAAGGACGTGCTCGCCAAGTGTTACGGCGGCGATATTTCCAGAAAGAAGAAGCTTTTGGAAAAACAGAAGGAAGGAAAGAAGCGGATGCGCCAGGTCGGCAATGTGGAAATCCCGCAGAAGGCGTTCATGAGCGTGCTGAAGCTGGATGACAGATGATGAAGGAGCTGGAGCTGTACATCCATATCCCCTTTTGCAAGCAGAAATGTCTGTACTGTGATTTTTTATCCGGTCCCTGTAGTCAGGAAACGACGGAGCAATATGTGGATGCGCTGGAGCGGCAGATACGCTGCGAGGCAAAAAATTACAGAGGATATGAAGTGACTACGATTTTCTGGGGCGGCGGTACGCCGTCCCTTTTGCGTGCGGAACAGCTCGTGCGCCTGATGGAAGCTGTGCGGGACAGCTTTGCAGTGCGTGCGGACGCAGAGATAACGCTGGAAAGCAATCCCGGCACGCTGGATGATGAAAAGCTTTCCCGATATAAAAAAGCCGGGATAAACCGGCTGAGCATGGGACTGCAGTCGGCAGATGACAGGGAATTAAAGGCGCTGGGTAGAATACACGACTATGCGGCGTTTGAAAAAAACTTCCGCCAGGCAAGAAAGGCGGGCTTTGAAAACATCAATGTGGACCTGATGTCGGCACTTCCGGGGCAGAGCGCAGAAAGCTGGGAGAGAACGCTCAGAAAGGTCGCGGCGCTCGGTGCAGAGCATATTTCGGCATACAGCCTCATTATTGAGGAAGGGACTCCTTTCTGGGAACGGTACGGGGAGGAAAAAGAGCCGGGAAAATCAGACGGAGACTGCAGCGGCAAACAGGAGTTTCCGGCGCTTCCCCCGGAGGATGAGGAACGCCGGATGTATGAACGGACGCAGGAGATTTTGCGGGAATATGGTTATCATCGATATGAGATTTCCAATTATGCAAAAGAAGGACGGGAGTGCCGGCATAATATCGGATACTGGCGGCGCGCCGATTATCTGGGACTGGGGCTTGGAGCATCGTCACTGGTGGAAAATGTGCGCTGGAAAATGACAGAGGATATGGAGGAATATCTTAAGTTTTTTGGAGATGGAAAAGACGGCGGAACAGAAGAATACGGTCGGGATTGCCGGAAGGATGTAGAAGAGCTTTCTGTTTCGGAGCAGATGGAGGAATTTATGTTCCTCGGGCTTCGGATGACGGAAGGGGTCAGCACGGAGGAGTTTGCAGCGCAGTTTGGGCGCAGTTTTTTTGAAATATACGGAGAAGCTGCCCAAAAGCTGGAAGCGGACGGTCTGATCGTTTTTAACAGGGAAAGAACGGGACTGAAGCTGACGGCATACGGAACGGATGTGAGCAATTATGCGCTGGCGCAGTTTCTGCTGGATTAGAGGAGGAAAATGAGATACGAATTTGCACCGATGGAAGGGATTACAGGTCATATTTACAGGAATGCGCATCATGCCTTTTTTCCGTCCGTAGACAGGTATTATACGCCGTTTATCACGCCTAAGCAGGGAAAGAGCTTTACAACGCGGGAATGGAACGACGTCATCCGGGAGCATAACGCAGGGATAGAGGTGATACCGCAGATTCTGACGAATCAGGCGGATGGCTTTTGTATGGTGGCGGATAAATTAAAGGAGCTGGGATACGAAGAAGTAAACCTGAATCTGGGATGCCCGTCGGGAACTGTTGTGGCAAAGAAAAAGGGCTCCGGTTTTCTGGCATATCCCGATGAACTGGATCGTTTTTTGGAAGAGATTTTTGAAAGATGCAGTCTGGAGATTTCCGTGAAAACAAGGATAGGGGCAGACGACCCGGAGGAATTTGAGGATTTGATGCGGATATTCAACCGGTATCCTGTCAAAAGGCTCATCGTGCATCCGAGGGTACAGAAGGACTTTTATAAAAATACGCCCCGTCTGGACAGCTTTGAACTGGCGGTAAGGGAGAGCAAAAACCCGATCTGTTATAATGGCGATATGTTTTGCCGGGAGGATGCAGGAAAGATAATGGAACGGTTTCCGGAAATCGACTGTCTGATGTTTGGAAGAGGAATGCTGATAGACCCGGGGCTTGTCGGCGCGGTCCGGGAAGGCAAAAGAACGGAAACAGCACAGATACGCAGATTTTACGAGAGGCTCGTCTGCGATTATTCGGAAGTTTTATCAGGAGAACGGGACGTGCTCTTTAAAATGAAGGAGCTCTGGTCCTGGCAGGGAAGGCTGTTTGAAAATGCGGAAAAATATTTAAAAAAGATACGCAAGGCGCAAAGGCTGGGCGAATATCAGGCGGCGGTAAACGCGCTGTTTGAAAACTGCCCGCAGAAAGACGGACGTATCACGATATAATGATGTTGGAGATAAAAGGTTCGTCTGACAGACGTCCGGACTAAAAAAGGTCCGGGCGTCTGTTTTTTTATGCGTACTCGCGCACTTTTTTATAATTATTTTAGAAAATAGAACGCTCGTGGAACGCTCGTGGCCTTATGGAGGAACTTTGGGGAGGATATAATCGGTTTCACAGGCGATGGCTCTGAAGCAGGAAGGGAGCGCAGCCTGAAATTATATTTTGGAGGCATTTTATCATGTATTTTGACGCTATTGCAAAAATCGTTTCGGAACGTACAGGCTGTGAGCTTTCTGATGTAAAGCCTGAAAGCAGATTTTCTGAGCTTGGCATCGACTCTCTTGATACGGTAGAACTTCTGATGGAGCTGGAGGATGAGCTTGGGATTGAAATCGAGCTGGACCAGAAGGTGGAAACGATAGACGACCTGGATAAATTTATCCAGAGCAAGCAGGGGTAATGCCATGATAAAGTCAGCAATTTGTGAAATGCTTGGAATCCGGTATCCCATATTTCAGGGAGGAATGGCGTGGATCGCTGACGGTAAACTGGCCGCTGCCGTATCAAACGGCGGCGGTCTTGGCATTATCGCGGCGGGAAATGCCCCGGGAGAGTATGTGAGGGAACAGATAAGGAACGCTCGGAAGCTTACCGACCGTCCTATCGGTGTAAATATTATGCTGATGAGCCCCTTTGCAGATGAGGTGGCGAAAGTGGCAGCAGAGGAAAAAGCGGATGTGGTGACGACAGGAGCCGGAAATCCGTCAAAATATATGGCAGGCTGGAAGGAAGCAGGCATAAAGGTGATCCCGGTCGTTGCTTCCGTAGCGCTTGCAAAGCTGATGGAGCGGGTGGGAGCATCTGCGGTCATCGCGGAAGGCGGCGAAAGCGGCGGACATGTGGGAGAGCTTACGACGATGGTATTGGTACCGCAGATATGCGACGCCGTATCGATTCCGGTCATCGCGGCGGGCGGTATCGCGGACGGAAGAGGGGCTGCGGCAGCCTTTCTGCTGGGCGCACAGGGGATTCAGATGGGCACCCGTTTCCTGAGCGCGCAGGAATGCAGCATCCATCCGGTTTATAAGCAGAAAATCCTAAAGGCGACGGACCTCTGTACGATGGTGACCGGAAAACGTCTGGGCCATCCGGTCAGGAGCCTGAGAACGCAGTTTGCCAGAGATTATACAAAGGCAGAATACGGCGGGATGCCGGATGAAGAGCTGGAGGCGCTGGGAGCGGGAGCTCTGCGACGTGCTGTTGTGGAAGGAGATACGGAAAAGGGATGTTTTCTGTCAGGTCAGATCGCCGCGATGGTGAAAAAGGAACAGCCAGCAGCAGAGATTGTCCGGGAAGTGGCAGAAGAGGCTGAAAAAATTCTCGGGAGGGCATCACAGTGGATAGGATAGCATTTGTATTTTCGGGACAGGGCGACCAGTATCCGGGAATGGGAAAAGAGCTTTTTGAAAAGTATCCGGCGGCAAAGCAGGAATTTTTATGGTGTGAAAAGCTGCGTCCCGGCACGCTCAGGCAGTGTTTCGAGGGAACGAAGGAAGAGTTAAAGGAAACAAAAAATACGCAGCCCTGCCTGTATGCGGTAGAGCTTGCGGGCGCAGCAGCGCTGATGGAAGCCGGAGTGATGCCGAAAGCAGTCGCGGGATTTTCCCTTGGAGAGGTCGCGGCAGCGTCCGTGAGCGGACTGTTTGACAGGGAGACCGGGTTTTTGCTGGTATGCCGGAGAGCGGAGCTGATGCAGAGGGAAGCGGGAAAACAGGATACGTTTATGGCGGCGGTCTTAAAGCTGACGTCAGAAAAGGTGGAAGAGATATGCGGAAGATATGAAGGGATCTATCCGGTCAATTATAACTGTCCCGGGCAGACTGCAGTTTCCGGGCTTTTGGAGAAACGGAAAGAATTTCTGGAGGCGGTAAAGGCAGAGGGCGGAAGGGCGGTCGTACTGAACGTGTCAGGAGCGTTCCATTCCCCGTTCATGGAGGAAGCGGCGGCTGATTTTTCAAAGGAGCTGGAAAAGGTGATGTTCAGGAAAAACAGCATACCTCTTTATTCCGATATGACGGGAACGCCCTATACGTCTGATGCGGCAGGACTGCTCGCGCGGCAGATATGCAGCCCGGTGAGATGGGAAGCGCTTATCAGAAATATGGTGTCGGACGGCATCGATACGTTTATCGAGATAGGCCCGGGAAAAACGCTGACGAATATGATAAAAAAGATAAAACCTGAAGTAAAGGCTTTTTCAATAGAAGAATATCTGGCGGAGATAGAAGATTGAAAACGCTCCGGGATGGAGGTGGAAAAATGCTGAGTGGAAAAACTGCGGTGATAACCGGGGGCTCCAGAGGGATAGGAGCTGCGGTCGTACATAAATTCGCATCGCTGGGAGCGGATATCGCCGTCATTTATGCAGGAAATACGGCTGACGCGGAAGCGGTCTGCGAAGCCTGCAGGACACGGTACGGCGTAAAAGCGAAGGCGTATCAGTGCGATGTGGCGGATTTTGATGCTGTAAAAGAAACGACAGCAAATATAAAGGCGGATTTTGGAGCAGTACACATCCTTGTCAACAATGCCGGGATTACAAGAGACGGGCTGCTGGCGATGATGAAGGAAAAAGATTTTGACGATGTGGTGGATACCAATCTAAAGGGAGCCTTTCATATGATACGGCATCTGGCAGGAAATTTTATCCGGAACAGGGAAGGCTGTATCATTAATATCTCATCGGTAGTGGGACTGTCCGGCAATGCGGGACAGTGTAACTATGCGGCGTCAAAGGCGGGGCTGATAGGATTGACAAAATCTGTGGCAAAGGAGCTTGCGTCAAAAGGCGTGCGCTGTAATGCGATAGCGCCGGGCTTTATCGAGACGGATATGACGCAGAATCAGAAAGAAAATCCGATGCTTTCCATGATTCCGTTGGGAAGGACCGGAAGAGCAGAGGAGATTGCGGAGGCAGCCGCTTATCTGGCGTGTGCAGGCTATGTGACAGGAGAGGTACTGCGCGTGGACGGCGGGCTTGCAATGTGATGGAGGGAAACATGACAGAAAACAGAAAAGTCGTTGTGACAGGAATGGGCGCTGTCACTCCGTTGGGAAATGATGTGGCACAGACGTGGGACGGTCTGAAAAACGGCAGGAACGGGATAGGGCCGATCACACTTTTTGATACGGAAAATTTCAAGGCAAAGCTTGCGGCGGAGGTTCGGGGCTTTGATCCGAAACAATACATGGAAGTAAACGAAGTGCTCCGTACCGACCGGTACGCGCAGTTTGCGGTTGCAGCAGCACAGCAGGCGGCAGAGGAGAGCGGAATAGAAGGCGCGGTCGAGCCGGAGAGGTTCGCCGTTTTGTTCGGCACGGGTATCGGCGGCATCAATACCTTTGAAAAAGAGCATACGAAGCTGATGGAAAAAGGACCGCGGAGAGTATCTCCTTTATTTGTGCCGATGATGATAGGCAACATGGCGGCTGGACTGATAGCGATACGCCATGGCTGTCAGGGACCTGCGATGCCTGCGGTCACAGCCTGCGCATCGGGCTCGAATGCGATAGGGGAGGCAATGCGGCTCATCCGTCACGGTTACGCGGATGCAGTGATAACCGGCGGAACAGAGGCGGCAATATGTCCTTCCGCAGTGGCGGGCTTTGCAAATATGCAGGCATTGTCCTGCGCAGAGGAGCCGGATGAGGCATCTTTACCCTTTGATGAGCGCAGAGGCGGATTCGTCATGGGAGAAGGGGCAGTGGCTTTGATTCTGGAAGAGTATGAGCATGCAAAGGCACGCGGGGCAAAGATTTACGGTGAAGTGTGCGGATACGGCTCTACCTGCGACGCTTATCACATCACTGCGCCCAGACCGGATGCGGACGGCGGTGCGCGGGCGATGCTGCAGGCGATGGAGGAAGCGGGATACACAGAGCAGGATATCGTATATGTAAACGCCCATGGCACGGGAACGCCGATGAATGATGAACTGGAAACGATTGCCATCAAAAAGGCGCTGGGCAGCGAGGCGTCAAAGAAAGCGCTCGTAAGCTCCACAAAATCCATGACGGGACATATGCTGGGCGCTGCCGGGGCAGTTGAGGCGATGGCATGCCTGCTCGCATTGGAGGAAGGCGTGATACCGCCTACCATAAATCTAAAGAAACAGGATGAGAAATGCGACTTAAATTGCGTGCCGGGTCAGGCTGTCAGGGCGGATATTACGCTGGCGCTCTCCAATTCGCTGGGATTTGGCGGTCACAATGCCTGCCTTGCGTTCAGAAAGGTGTGATAGTTTATGAATGAAGCAGAGATTCGCAAATACGGAGAGCTGATGAGAGAGCTCGGGCTTACCGGTCTGGAGATAACAGACGATAAAAACAGGGTGCGCCTGGAGCGGATGGCGACAGTTACTAAGGAACAGGACTGTTTAGCGACTGTGTCTGTGCCGGAAAAAAAGAGGGAGGAGACAGAAGACTGTATCAGTGTGACGTCTCCCATCGTCGGCATATTTTATGCGGCTCCCGCGGAAAATGCCGATCCTTATGTGGCGGCCGGCGAAAAGGTGAAAAAAGGGCAGACGCTCTGCATTGTGGAAGCGATGAAGCTGATGAATGAGATAACGGCTGAGGAAGACGGCATTATCACAGAGGTATGTGCAGCCGACGGACAGGTTGTAGAATACGGAACAGAGCTGTTCCGTATCAGGAGGCAGGAACATGAATAGAGAAGAGCTGATGGGGATTTTGCCTCACAGGGATGCGATGCTTTTGCTGGATGATGCAAAAGATCAGGACGGCGAAGCAGTGGGACATTATGCGGTACGCGGCGATGAATTTTTCTTAAAAGGCCATTTTCCGGGAAATCCGATCGTCCCCGGAGTCATCCTGTGCGAAATTCTGGCGCAGACTGCCTGTGTACTGCTGCAGGAAGAAGCGGATGGAAAGAGTGGAAAAACGCCAATGTATACAGGTCTTGACCAGGTACGTTTCAAATCTCCGGTAAGGCCGGGGGATACCGTGGAAACAAGATGCCGGATCGTGCGTAAAAAGCATCCGTTTTATTTTGCGGAAGGAACGGTCAGCGTGGACGGCAGACTTTGCGTGTCCGCACGATTTTCCTTTGCAATGACAGGAGAGTGACTATGTTCTCAAAAATATTGGTCGCCAACCGGGGCGAGATAGCTGTCCGTATCATACGGGCGTGTAAGGAAATGGGCGTGGCGACAGTCGCGGTGTATTCCGAGGAGGATAAAAACGCGCTCCATGTGGCGCTCGCCGACCAGAGCTTTTGTATCGGAGGCGCGGAGGCTTCGGAAAGCTATCTGAAGGAAGAACAGATCGTGAGCGCCGCGGTGCTGGCAGGCGCCCAGGCGATACATCCCGGATACGGTTTCCTTTCGGAAAACGCTCATTTTGCGAGACTTTGCAAAAAAAACGGCATCGTGTTTATCGGTCCTGACGCGGAGAGTATGGAGCGGCTTGGGGATAAGGCAATCCTAAAGGAGCTGATACGGGATACGGGGCTGCGGGTGATTCCGGGAACAAAGGCGCTGTCCGGCGTGGAAGAGGCGAAGCGGGAGGCAAAAAAGACAGGTTATCCCGTTATGCTGAAAGCATGCGCCGGAGGCGGCGGACGGGGAATCCGCCTGATACGGACGGAAAATGAGCTGGAAGCCGCATATATGCAGGCATCGGGAGAGGCGCTTTCCGCCTTCGGAGACGGCAGCCTGTATCTGGAAAAATATATTTTTCCGGCAAGGCATGTGGAGCTTCAGATTCTGGCGGATGAATACGGGAACGCGGTATGCCTTGGAGACAGGGACTGTTCTATGCAGCGCAGGAACCAGAAGCTTTTGGAAGAGACTCCATCCCCTGCGGTAAATGACAGACAGCGAAAAGAAATTATGGCGCTTTCTGTGGAAGCGGTCAAAAAGATAGGATATGTGGGAGCGGGGACGCTGGAATTTCTGCTGGATGAAGAGGGCAGCTTCTGGTTTATGGAAATGAACGTGCGGCTGCAGGTGGAGCACTGCGTAACGGAAATGCTGACGGGCTTTGACCTCGTAAAATGGCAGATACGCATCGCGGCGGGTATCCCGCTGAATTTTACGCAGGAGGAAGTAAGGCTGACGGGCGCGGCCATCGAATGCCGCATCAATGCGGGAAGCTGCGGAACGCTGAAAATGCTCCATGTCCCCGGCGGCCCTTCTGTCCGGTTTGATACCTGTCTGATAGAGGGCACTTCCGTATCTCCATATTACGATCCGCTGCTTGGAAAGCTGATAGTATATGCGAAGACGAGGGAGGAGACGCTGCGAAAAATGCGCGCGTCCCTGTGTGAGCTTGTGATAGAGGGAATCGCCACAAACATCGGCGAACAGCTGCAGATAGTAGAGGACGAAAGGTTCGCTTCCGGCAATTACGATCTGACTTTTATGGGAAACAGGTGAGAAAATGGCGTTATTGAATTTTTTGAAGCCGAAAAATAAATTGGAAGAGGGAGGGCGTACCTTTGCGCCAGTGCAGCAGGATGACGGCGAGCCTCAGAAAAAGTGCCCGAATTGCCATAAGGAAATCCCGTTGAGCTATCTGTGGGGAAACCGGATGGTATGCTCCTGCGGCTATCATTTCCGGATGAAGGCGCGGCAGCGGATACGGATGGTCGCAGATAAGGACAGCTTCCGCGAGCTGTATGCGGATGTAAAGTCCGTAAATCCTCTGGATTTTCCGGGATATTCCGAAAAGCTGGATACCGTGCGCTCTGCCGGAGGCGAGGCAGAGGCGGTCATCTGTGGTACAGCGCAGATAGGCGGAAGAGACTGCTGCCTGTTCGTGATGGAGCCATACTTTATGATGGGGAGCATGGGGAGCGTCGTTGGGGAAAAGATAACCCGCCTGTTTGAATATGCGGTGGAAAAAAGGCTTCCGGTCATCGGCTATACCGTATCCGGCGGCGCGCGGATGCAGGAAGGACTGCTGTCGCTGATGCAGATGGCAAAAACGAGCGCGGCGGTCAAACGCCACAGCGATGCAGAGCTTTTGTATATAGCGGTGCTTACAGATCCCACGACAGGGGGAGTGACTGCCAGCTTTGCAATGGAGGCGGACATTATTTTGGCAGAGCCCGGAGCGACAGTCGGGTTTGCGGGAGCGAGAGTGGTCGAGCAGACGACGAAAAAATCACTTCCGGAGGGGTTTCAGAAAGCGGAATTTGTGCTGCAGCATGGCTTTATCGACAGCATTGTAGGCAGAGCAGAGCAAGGAAGCTATCTGGAGCAGCTTTTGAGAATGCATGACGGGAGGGCGGCTTTATGAGCATAGCATCCTATGAAAGGGTGAAACTTGCCCGCGACGGTAAAAGACCTGTAGGGCTGGATTATATCCAGAATATTTTTGAAGGCTTTCTGGAATTTCACGGAGACAGACGTTTCGGGGATGATCCTGCGGTAGTGGGAGGTATCGCTTTGCTGAACGGGAAACCGGTAACCGTGATAGCCATTGAAAAAGGACATACGGCGAAGGAGCGCAGCAGGCGCAATTTCGGAGCGCCGATGCCGGAAGGATACCGGAAGGCGCTGCGGCTGATGAAGCAGGCTGAAAAATTCGGAAGACCGGTGGTATGCTTTGTCGATACATCGGGGGCAAACTGTCAGGTCGGCGCGGAGGAGCGCGGGCAGGGACAGGCGATCGCAGAAAACCTGCTGGAGCTGTCCACTTTGTGCGTGCCCGTAATCTCGATACTTACAGGAGAAGGGGGAAGCGGCGGCGCGCTTGCGCTGGCAGCGGCAGACAGGGTGTGGATGCTGGAAAACGCGGTTTATTCCGTGATTTCCCCGGAGGGCTGTGCCAGTATCCTGTGGAAAGACCCGTCGATGGCGCAGGAGGCTGCGGAAAGTCTTAAGCTGACTGCAAAGGATGCAAAAGCTCTCGGTGTAGTGGAACGTATCCTTTCGGAGAGAGAGCTTGGGAAAATGGAATTTTACGACCGGGTCAGAGGACTTTTGGCAAGGGAGCTGGATGGTCTGATGAAAGATGCGGAGCTTGTGGGAAAGCGTTATGAGCGGTTCCGCAAGTTTGGCGCCGATGCTGTCATGAAGGAGCAGGGATGAGCATATATCAGGATTATTGTCATGAAATCATAGATGAAAAAGGAAATCTGAAAAAACTGACGCTGGAGTATCCGGAGGATTTTAACTTTGGATACGATGTGGTGGACAGAATAGCGGAAGAAACGCCGGAAAAACGGGCGCTGGTATGGTGCAATGTAGAGAATGAGGAACATATTTTTACATTTGCAGATTTAAAAAGCTACAGCAACCGCATGGCGAATGTATTCCGCAGATCGGGGATCGGGAAAGGAGACAGGGTGATGCTTCTTTTGAAGCGTCATTATGAATACTGGTTTGCTGCGCTCGCTCTTCATAAGCTTGGGGCGGTCATGATTCCGGCGACCCACATGCTGACGGTAAAAGACCTTGTATATCGCATCACCTCTGCCGAAGTGAAGGCGATTGTCTGCACGTTACAGAATGAAACGCCTGAAAAAGTGCGTGAGGCGGTAAAGGAAGCAGGGATGCCGGTAAAGCTCTGGTGCGTGCAGAAAGAGGCAGAAGGCTTTGCAGATATGACTGCAGAGATGGAAACTGCGGAGGAGGGGCTGGAGAGAATAAAGACGCTTGCCACCGATCCGATGATGCTTTATTTCACATCCGGAACGACCGGAAATCCGAAAGGGGTCATCCACGACCATACCTATCCGCTGGCGCATATCGTTACGGCGAAATACTGGCAGCAGGCGGAGGACGGCGGACTGCATTTTACTGTTGCCGAGACGGGATGGGCAAAAGCCTCCTGGGGAAAGATGTACGGGCAGTGGCTGGTCGGAAGCGCCGTTATGGTTTATGACTTTGATAATTTTGACCCGAAGCAGCTGACGAACGTGATAAACCGTTATGGAGTGACATCCTTTTGCGCGCCGCCGACCGTTTACCGGTATCTGGTGCGGAAAGGAATTCCTGAAATGCCCACGTTAAAGCATGCGTCGACTGCCGGAGAGATGCTTGCCCCGGAGGTATTCCGCAAATTTACCGAGCGGACGAAAATCCCGTTGTGCGAAGGCTATGGACAGACTGAGACGACGCTTTTGATGGCAAATTTTAAAGGCGACGGAGCAGTGGAAGGCTCCATGGGGACGCCGTCTCCTTTTTACAGGATAGAGCTCCGTGGAAAGGACGGGATGCCGACAGCGCAGGGAGAGATCGGTGAGGTCGTTGTGGTGCCGGAAAAAGAGGGGCGGCAGCCCGGTATTTTTATCGGATATCTGGGCGATGAAAAGCAGTATGAATATGTATGGCGCGACGGCGTCTACCATACGGGCGACGCCGCGTACATGGATGAAAACGGACGATACTGGTTCCACGGACGTTTTGACGACATCATTAAAACAGGCGGCTTCCGGGTCGGACCATATGAGGTGGAAAACGTCCTGATGGAGCATCCGGCTGTCATGGAGTGCAGCGTCATCGGCGTACCGGATTCCCTGAGAGGACAGGCCATTAAGGCGGTGGTCGTGCCGGGACCGGGATATACTCCTACGCGGGAGCTGGAGCTGGAGGTCAAAGAATTTTGTAACCGACGGCTTGCGGAATACAAATGGATACGCATTGTCGAGTTTGTGGAGGAAATGCCCAAAACGATAAGCGGGAAGATACGCAAAACTGTTCTGCGCAGACAGGGGCAGGCTTTAGCCTGACCCTGTCTGCGTTTTTTTATGGAGGGATGCATAGGCGGGACCGCTCTTTCTGTGGTTGAAGCGTTCAGAATTTTGAAGTAAAATAAAATTAGGAAACCGGGAATGGAGGGCGTTATGATGAAAAAAGCGATGATGGCATTATGCGTATTGATTTGTGCGTTTACTTTAGCAGCGTGTTCTGGAGAACAAACAAAAGAACCACTTACTTTGGGAGTCAATGCGATAATAACAGAAATTGATAAAACAAATAAAATTATAACTGTAAAGGATAACGGAGAGGAAGATGCTTTAGGGGATACGTGCCTGATTGCCTGCTCCGGAATTCCTATGATTTATTGTAATTATGATACGCAAGATGTTATAAGTATAGATTTTGACGATTTAAAAGTTGGGGATGAAATCATTTTGACGATTCGGAGTTCGGAAATAGAAAATCTCCAAAAGAAAGATGACAATAAAGCAAAAATAGAAGTTGAACAATTACAATTAGGTACACAGAGAATGAAGTGATCATCCGATTATTGAGAAGCAGCAGAGCATAGACCGAAGTTGTCCGGGGAGGTGTTTATTACAATATGAAAAAGAAAACAATATATGCTGCAGTGACAGTTATCGTTCTGTTAGTTTGTATTGCTGCGTTCTTCAAGCCCGATCGCTTTCAAATGCTGTAAGAGAAAATGACCGGATAATAATGGTATTGAATGAGTTTGGAGTTAGAAACGGAGAAGCGTATATTGATTCCGTCGATTATCAGGCGATTACCATAGAACAGTTTATCGAGCGGATAGTTGGGATTATGGGGCAGCCGGATAGGAAATGATACCGATATTAAGCGCATGCGTCCCGCAGGGTTCACAAAGGTTCAGGATTTTGTTATGATGGTACGGAATACAGGAGGTATCGGGGATATGATGCTGAACAAGATAGAAGAGATGCTGGACGGGCAGGTCAGCGGGTTTCACAGCTATCATCTGGGGGAGACCATTTATCTGGAATATGTAAGCCGCAGCCTGTGCGAGATGACAGGATATCAAAAAGAGGAGCTTACGGAGAAGAATAGAGATGCTTATGCACAGCTGGTACATCCTGCGGACAGAGAAGATTTCAGGCGTTTTCTTGAAAAGCTGTCCCAAAAGGAGCAGACGCTTACGGCGGAATATCGTCTGCTCAAAAAAGACGGCACGGTGCGCTGGATGAGAGATACTGCGATATCCAAAATGGCGGAGGACGGGACCGTTACCGCAGGCTGTGTCCTGACAGATATCACGGAGCTGAAAAAGGAGCAGGACGGTCTGCAGTTTTTAAACGATACGATACCATGCGGCTTCTTGAAATACACCTGTGAAAAACAGCCTCAGCTCGTCTATCTGAATCGTACGATGGCAAATATCCTGCGGTTTCCCGATGAAGAGGATGCGCGAAGGCAGGGACTGTACGAGGGCAGCGTATTTTTGATGATACCGATGGAAGAACGCCGGAGATTTTCGGACTATCTGGAACGCGTCCGCAGGGCGGATGCCCCGGTGGCGGGAGAAATGACGCTTTTACGCTGCGACGGGACGCGCGCCCGCGTATTCGGCTGGGTCACAAAGAGCACGGACGTACAGGGAAAGGAAGAATTCCAGAGCGTATGCATGGATGTGACCGAAAGATATCAGACAAAAAAAGAGGCGGAGGAAAAGCGGTATCTGAAGGCGCTCACCGATGTGTATGATAAAATATTTGAACTGAACCGGGACATCAATACGGTAAGATGTCTGCATTGCGGAAATTCTTCAGGTTTTAAACGGTTTGAAGGCGTTGCGATGCAGATGGATGACGCTCTGGAAAAGTGGATAATGGATTCCGTGGCAGAGGAGGACCTGGAACGGGTTCGCGCTTTTTTCAAAGACTTTTGCAGTCAGGGAAAAGGAGAGGAAAAGAAGCCGCCTCAGATTTCTTACAGAGCAAGAGCATCGGAGGGCGGATACCGGCAATATAACAGTATTTTGGTAAAGATCGACGAGGCTGTGAGCTTTTATTGCTGCCGCAGCGTTTCGGAAACAGAGGAAACGGAAGCGCTTCGGACGGAAAATGACCGCTTAAAATCTCTGGTCATGCGGTTTACGGATGGTCTGGCATCCTTTGAGATAACGGCTGACGGCATGGTGCGACCTTTGTATGCGAGTGAAAATGTGCGCGGATTTTTCGGGTATACGAAAGACGAATGGGAGCTTTTGATGGAAAAGGCGACGCCATGGGAACAGTTTATTTCTTTCAGCAAAGCGGCGTATGAGGATTTTGAAGAGCTTTTGAAAAACGGGGAGGCGCAGTTTTCCTATTTCGACCATCAGACGCAAACGGAGCGTTGTATCCGGGCGGTATGTTCCAAAAGGGAATATGGGGATAAGTCCCCGGGATATGTGATGCTGTATTCCACAGAGGATACAAGGAACGGAGAAGGCGGAGAGCAGACAGGACAGTGTGTCGTTTCCATCCGCACATTCGGCTATTTTGACGTATTTGTGGGGGATACCCCGATTGCATTCCGCAATAAAAAATCAAAGGAGCTGCTGGCGCTTTTAGTCGACAGAAAGGGCGGATATGTATCCTCAGAGGAGGCGATAAGCTTTTTGTGGGAAGACGAGCCGGTCAATGCAGTAACCCTTTCCAGATACAGAAAGGTTGCGCTCCGGCTGAAAAATACGCTGGAGGAATACGGGATTTCAGATGTGATAGAGACGGTAGACGGCAAGCGCAGGATTATCCCGGAGAAGGTAAAGTGCGACCTGTATGAGTATCTTTCCGGCGGAGAGGAGCATGTACAGCTTTTCAAAGGAAGCTATCTGAGCAATTACAGCTGGGCGGAGACGACGCTGGGCGGACTGCTGGGATAAAAAGGGACAGATGGAAAGGCACCGGGGGAAAACTGTTCACATACAATATAGTAAACTGTTGGAGCCGGAGAGCAGCTCCGGTCGGGGAGCTATGTGTGAAAACTTTTCAAAAACCCCTGTCAAAAGAGGAGGAGAGGCTTTGCATACAGGCATTGAGGGATGAGGATGCCGGAAGAAAAAGCGAGGCAAGACGGCTCCTGATAGAGCGCAATCTGAGGCTGGTGGCGCACATTGCCAGAAAATACGGCAGTGCGGAGGAAGACATGGAAGACCTTATATCCATCGGAACGATAGGGCTGATAAAGGCGGTTGAGACATTTGACCCTGATAAAAAAATCCGGCTGGCATCCTATGCGGCGCGGTGTATTGAAAACGAGCTTCTGATGATGCTGCGCAGCCGCAAAAAGATATCCAGGGAGGTTTCGCTATTTGAGCCTATAGGGACAGACAGGGATGGAAACGAGATAAGCCTTTTGGATCTGGTGGAACAGGAACAGCCGGACATTATCGAAGAGATGGAAAAAGAGCGCTGCTTAAAGGAGCTTCATTCCCTGATGGAAAGCACGCTGACGGGAAGGGAGCGCTACGTCCTGACGGTACGTTACGGCTTGAAGGATGGGATTGAAGTCACGCAGAAGGAGGTCGGGCAGAGGCTGGGGATTTCGAGGAGCTATGTGAGCCGGATAGAGAAAAAGGCGCTCGGTAAGCTGAAAGCGGCGTATGCGGGAATGGAATGCCCGCCGGAGTTGGGATAAACGGAGTTGTTATGAAAGAACGGGCGGAAAATGTCTTTGGCTTGACACCGCCCGTATATTAGAGTATTGTAAAATCAGTTATGATAATTGGGACGGCGGACGTTCTGGTCTGCTTTTTTCGAGGGCAAATCGCCCGGATTTTCCGATGGAATAAAATGGATTTATATTTGTATACATGAGCTTTTCGCAGACGGAAAGGAATTTATGTATTGTCAGATAAATGCGGGAGGGCTTTATGGACTGAAAAGTTATACCGCACAGGTAGAGGTAGACGTATCGAAAGGGCTTCCCTGTTTTGATATGGTCGGACTTTTGGACAGCGAGGTACGCGAGGCGAGGGAACGCATCCGTGTGGCGCTCCATCATATCGGGATAGGGCTTTCGGCGGAAAAGATAACGGTCAATCTTTCACCGGCAGGCATTCCGAAGACAGGAACGGCGTTCGACCTTCCGGCGGCGCTGGGGATTCTGGGAGCAAAAGAAGTGATACCTCCGGAACGGATAAACGGGATATGGGCGGCGGGTGAGCTGGGGCTGGATGCCAGAATAAAGCCTGTTGCAGGTATGTTGGCGATGGTGACAGCGGCGGTACAGAGCGGGATTTCAGAGTGTATCCTGCCGATGGAAAATCTTCGGGAAGGGCTACTGCAGGAAGACATTGCCGTGATGGGAGTCGAGACGTTGGAAGAGGCGATGATTTATATGGCATCGGATAACGAGGAACGCTGCCTTCAGAGAAAAAGGGCGAGGGAGAGATTGGAAAAGCTGCCGGATACAGAGAAAAAAGAAAACGGACCGGCGCCGGATTTTTCAATGCTTAAGGGGATGGAGGAGGCAAAGGCAGCTGCTATGGCGGCAGCAGCGGGGATGCATAACCTTTTGCTGTCAGGTCCGCCCGGTACGGGAAAAACGATGCTTGCGCGCTGTATGCCGGGAATCCTTCCGCCGATGACCCGCCAGGAGCAGTATGAAATATCGTCTATTTACAGTGCGGCGGGACAGTTGGAGGGGGGACGGCTTTTGGAAAGAAGGCCGTTTGTAAGCCCGCATCATACAGTATCGCAATATGCCCTGGCAGGAGGAGGGAGCATTCCAAAGCCGGGAATGGTCACGCTGGCGCATCGTGGAATATTATTTTTGGACGAGCTGGCAGAATTTAAACGTCAGACGCTGGATGTGCTGCGCCAGCCGTTGGAGGAAGGAAAAATATTTCTGGCGAGAAGCAGGGGGAGTTTTGTATATCCGGCAGATTTCATGCTGCTTGCAGCAACAAATCCGTGTCCATGCGGCTATTATCCGGACAGGAACCGGTGCAGATGCCGGGAGTGGGAAGTGGCGCGGTATCTGTCGCGGATTTCGGGACCGCTGCTGGACCGGTTCGACCTGTGCTGTTTCGTATCGCCGCTTCCGATAAGGCGGCTGTGGGAGGAAGAAGAAAAAAATGTTTCCGACAGCTCTTTCATGCTGGAGAAGGTGCTGGAAGCCCGGGAACGTCAGGCATTTCGCTACGAAGGTACCCTGATAGGAGTGAATGGACGTCTGGGGGCGAGGGAGCTTATGAAATATTGTCCGCTGGGCTTAAAGGAACAGGGGTTTCTGGAAAATGCGGCAGCTCAGGCAGGCTTTTCGGCCCGGGGATGTCATCGGGTCATTCGGGTGGCACGGACACTGGCGGATTTGGAAGGCAGTGGGGAAATAAAGGTATGTCATTTAAGTCAGGCGGTCTATTATCGAAGCCGACATATTTTGCAGAAGTAAAGGGGGAGGAATATGGAGGAACGGGAAAAATCGGAATATTTTGCATTGTGCAGCATAGATGGATTAGGGAGAGCGGGTACGATGCGGCTTTTGGAAAGGACGGGGAGTGCGGTAGAGGCGCTGAAGCTTTCGGAGACGGCGCTCAAAGAGATCCTGGGGGAAGCACGTGCAAAAAAGATAGCCGGACAGCTCTCCCCAGACCGGGTGGAGGCTGCGGAAAAAAAGCTGGAGGATTTTCGGAAAAGAGGTATTTTTTTTGTGTCTTTGTGGGATGATGACTATCCTGAGAGGCTGCGCAGGATTCCGGATCCTCCGGCAGCGCTCTATGGAATAGGAAGATTTCCGGCGGGAACGGGGGAAAAACAAAGAAAGAGCGTGGCTGTAGTGGGCGCACGTGCCGCTTCTGCCTACGGACAGGAGATGGCGGCTTATTTTGGAAGAGGGCTGGCAAAGGAGGGAATTACCGTTATCAGCGGCATGGCGCGGGGAGCGGACGGTATCGCTCAGACGTCTGCATTGCGGGCAGGAGGCTATTCGGTTGCGGTGCTCGGCTGTGGAGTGGATGTCTGTTATCCTCCGGAAAACAAAAGTTTGTACGATATGCTTCGGGACAGAGGATGTATCGTATCGGAATACCCGCCGGGTACACAGCCCCATGCACATCTGTTCCCGCCGCGTAACCGTATCATCAGCGGCCTTTCCGACCTTGTGCTTGTAGTTGAGGCACGGGAAAAGAGCGGTACGCTCATTACGGTGGACATGGCACTGGAGCAGGGCCGGGATGTGTTCGCCGTACCGGGGCGGATTACGGATATCTGCAGCCGGGGGTGTAACCGCCTGATAGGAAACGGGGCGGGGGCAGCGGTGAGCGTAGCGCAGATTTTGCGGGAGCTGGACGGTGAGGACAGAGCGTTACAGAAGCTGTCAGGGGGAACGAATGAAGGGACAATGAAGGAAGGCGCCAAGACGGCAGACGAGGTGGCAAAATCAGAGGAGTCATCATTGTCACCTTTTCGCCGTGCAGTTCTGGAAGCGCTGGATACTACGCCGGAAAGCCTCGACAGTATGGTGCTCAGGCTTCGCAGGGAAGGCTGGGAGGCGTCTGTTCCGGCGGTAATGGAGGAACTCATATTTCTGGAGATGGACGGACTGGCGGGCAGCAGCGGAGGGCAATATTATCGGAAAAGTTCTGCTTGCAATGAACTCTGATATGGTGTATAGTGGTTCACGATAACTGTACAGAAAGATAAAAGTGTGCGGAATATCAGTAAAAGGAATTGGGGATATCAGAATATGGCAAAATATTTAGTGATCGTGGAGTCACCTGCCAAGGTAAAGACGATTAAGAAGTTTCTGGGTGCCAATTATGAAGTGGCAGCCAGCAACGGGCATGTGCGCGATTTCCCGAAGAGCCAGTTCGGCATCGATGTGGAACATGATTACGAACCGAAATATATCACGATAAGAGGAAAGGGCGACATTCTTGCAAATCTTCGCAAGGAAGTGAAGAAAGCGGAGAAGATATATCTTGCAACGGACCCGGACCGTGAAGGAGAGGCTATCTCCTGGCATCTGATGGAGGCGTTAAAGCTTTCCGGTAAAAAGGTATACCGCATTACCTTTAATGAAATAACAAAAAGCGCGGTAAAAGAATCGTTAAAGCATGCGCGTGAGATAGATATGAATCTGGTGGACGCGCAGCAGGCGCGCCGTATGCTGGACCGCATGGTGGGCTATCGTATTTCTCCGCTTTTATGGGCGAAGGTAAAGCGTGGACTGTCCGCAGGACGCGTGCAGTCGGTGGCGCTGCGCATCATCTGCGACCGGGAGGAGGAAATTAACGCTTTCATCCCGGAGGAGTACTGGACACTGGACGCTTCCTTTAAGATTCCAGGAGAGAAAAAGCTCCTGACCGCAAAATATTACGGAGAAGGGGATTCAAAGCGCCAGCTAAAGAGCATAGAGGAAGTAGAGCAGGTCAAAAAGGACTGTGAAAACGCTTCGTTTGCCGTTTCGGATGTGAAAAAGGGTGAGCGCGTAAAAAAGGCGCCGCTTCCGTTTACAACTTCCACCCTGCAGCAGGAAGCAAGCAAGGTACTGAATTTTTCAACCCAGAAAACAATGCGTCTGGCGCAGCAGCTTTACGAGGGCGTGGATATCAAAGGACAGGGAACGGTCGGTATCATTACCTATTTAAGAACGGATTCCACCCGTGTTTCCGAAGAAGCGGAGGCAATGGCAAAGTCCTATATCGCAGAGAAGTACGGCGAGCAGTATGCCGGAGAGGGTACGGTTAAAAAGAACGGTCAGAAAATTCAGGATGCCCACGAGGCTATCCGGCCGACAGATGTTGCGCGCATCCCGCTGGAATTAAAGGAATCGCTTTCCAGAGACCAGTTCCGGCTGTATCAGCTTATCTGGAAACGTTTTATGGCGAGCCGTATGACGCCTGCCCGCTATGAGACGACATCCGTAAAGATTGACGGCGGCGGACACCGGTTTACAGTGGCGGCGAGCAAGGTCATTTTCGATGGTTTTATGAGCGTCTATACGATGGATGACGAAGAAAAGTCAGAAAACAACACGCTGGCAAAAAGCATTGATAAAGAGACAACACTGAAGTTTGAAAGCTTTGACGGGGTACAGCATTTTACGCAGCCGCCCGCGCATTATACGGAGGCATCTCTCGTGCGTACGCTGGAAGAGCTGGGTATCGGACGCCCCAGTACCTACGCGCCGACCATCACGACGATACTGGCGCGCCGCTATGTGGCAAAGGAGAACAAAAATCTTTATGTTACAGAGCTGGGCGAGGTCGTAAATAAGATGATGAAGGAAGCGTTCCCGACAATTGTGGATGTGAACTTCACGGCGAATATGGAGGCGCTTCTGGACGGCGTTTCAGAGGGCATGGTGGACTGGAAAACGATAGTCTCCAATTTCTATCCGGATCTGGACGAAGCGGTAAAGCTTGCGGAGAAGGATTTGGAAGAGGTCAAGATAGGCGATGAGGAATCGGACGAGGTGTGCGAGCTGTGCGGACGCCGCATGGTCATCAAATACGGTCCGCATGGAAGATTCCTGGCATGTCCGGGCTTTCCGGAGTGCCGCAATACGAAGCCTTATTATGAGAAGATAGGCGTTGCGTGCCCGAAATGCGGAAAAGATATCGTTATGAAAAAAACGCAGAAGGGAAGACGCTATTACGGCTGCATCGACAATCCGGACTGCGATTTCATGGTATGGCAGAAGCCTTCCAATGAGAAATGCCCTGTGTGCGGTTCGATCATGCTGGAAAAAGGAAATAAGCTCGTATGCTCCAAAGAGGGCTGCGGCTGTGTAAAGGAAAAAGAAGAAGAGAAGTAACGTTCCGTTTTCGCCCGGGCAGAAACGGATTTTGGAGGAAAAGGGAGCATGAGTGGTGTCCAGCTTCTGGATAAGACCAGAAAGATAGGAAAATTACTGCATAACAATCATTCGAGCAAGGTGATATTCAGCGATATCTGCCGGGTGATGCAGGATACGACGCAGTCGAATGTGCTGGTGATAAGCCGTAAGGGAAAGGTGCTCGGGCTTTCGGACCGGGACGGCGGCGTGATATGCGAGCTTTCCGGCTGCGGCGTGGGAAGCTTTCTGGACCCGCTCTTAAATGAGCGCATGCTGTCGATACTTTCCACGAAAGAAAATGTAAATCTGACGACGCTGGGCTTTGACGGTGCGGAGGAGCAGGAATTTTCCGCGATCGTCACTCCTATCGAGATAGCGGGAGAACGTCTCGGGACGCTGTTTTTGTACCGCCGTGAAAAAAGCTACAGCATTGACGATATTATCCTGTGCGAGTACGGAGCGACGGTCGTGGGACTGGAAATGCTGCGCGCCGTCAATGAGGAGAGCGCGGAGGAGGACCGGAAGACCGCAGTCGTACACGCTGCCCTCGGCACGCTGTCTTATTCCGAGCTGGAAGCGATAGGGCTGATATTTGAAGAGTTAAAGGGCGGCGAGGGCATCCTCGTTGCAAGCAAGATAGCGGATCAGGCAGGGATAACCCGTTCGGTGATCGTAAATGCGCTCAGAAAGTTTGAGAGCGCGGGAATCATCGAGTCCCGTTCTTCCGGGATGAAGGGAACCTATATCAAGATAAGGAATGAATTTGCCTATTCGGAGATACAGAAGCTCAGAGAAAAGAAATAAAAACTCCCCCTTGCAAGAGGGGGGGGTTTGTGTTAGAATTTAAATGTTATAGCGAAAAAACACGCATTCTGCTGCGCCGCGGGTGTCCCTTAACGCTTTGGATGGCGGCGGATCGAAGGTATCCTTCGTAAAGAGTGCGGAAGAACAAACCACAGGAGGACTAAAAATGAGCGTTATTTCCATGAAACAGTTACTTGAAGCAGGTGTTCATTTCGGACATCAGACCAGAAGATGGAACCCTAAGATGGCTCCCTACATCTTCACAGAGAGAAACGGCATCCACATCATCGACTTACAGAAGTCTGTTGTAAAAGTGGACGAGGCTTACAAGGCAGTATTTGAAATCGCTGCACAGGGCGGCACAATCCTGTTCGTAGGCACAAAGAAGCAGGCACAGGATGCTGTTAAGACCGAGGCTGAGCGCTGCGGAATGTACTATGTAAATGAGAGATGGCTGGGCGGTATGCTCACAAACTTCAAGACCATCAGAAGCAGAATCGAGAGACTTAAAGCAATCGAGGCTATGGCTGAAGACGGTACCTTTGAAGTTCTTCCCAAGAAGGAAGTTATCCAGATTAAGAAAGAGTGGGAGAAGCTGGAGAAGAACCTTGGCGGTATCAAGGATATGACCAGAATTCCCGATGCTATCTTCGTTGTTGACCCTAAGAAGGAGAGAATCTGCGTACAGGAGGCTCACGCTCTGGGCATCACGCTTATCGGTATCGGCGATACTAACTGCGATCCGGAAGAGTTAGACTACATCATTCCTGGTAACGACGACGCTATCAGAGCCGTTAAGCTTATCACATCCAAGATGGCAGACGCTGTGATCGAAGCAAATCAGGGTGAAGAGGTTTACACTGAAGAGGCAGTTGCCGCTGCTGAGGGCGAAGCTTCTGATATCGAAGAGGTTGCTTCTCAGGAGGCATAAATAGCTGATTCGGGATTTTGAATCCTGAAGGAACATGACAACCGGTTTTTAATGGAGGATTGAAAAATGGCTGTTACAGCTGCAATGGTAAAAGAATTAAGAGAAATGACCGGCGCCGGCATGATGGACTGCAAAAAGGCGCTGACTGCTACAGACGGCGATATGGATGCTGCTGTAGAATTTTTAAGAAAGAACGGACAGGCGAAGGCTGAGAAGAAGGCAAGCCGTATCGCAGCAGAAGGTATCTGCCGCATCGTTGCAAAGGATGACAGCACAGCAGCTGTCGTTGAAGTAAACTCCGAGACAGACTTCGTTGCAAAGAATGAGAAGTTCCAGACATTTGTAGGCGCGGTAGCAGAGCAGGTTGTTGCTTCTGAAAATACAGATCTGGACGCATTCATGGCTGAGCCTTGGCATGAAGATACATCCAAGACTGTAAAGGATGTTCTGGTTGAGCAGATCGCAGTTATCGGCGAGAACTTAAAGATCAGAAGATTCGAGAAGGTTGTTGCAGAGCACGGCTGTGTTGTATCCTACACACATGGCGGCGGCCGCATCGGCGTTTTGGTTGAGGCTGATACAGACGTTGTAAACGACGCTGTAAAAGAGGCTCTGACAAACGTTGCAATGCAGATCGCAGCTCTGAATCCGAAGTATGTTTCTACTGCTGATGTATCCGAAGAGTACAAAGAGCACGAGAAAGAGATCCTGAAGGCTCAGATCGCAAACGATCCCAAGATGGCAGGCAAGCCCGAGAAGGTTATCGAGGGTGCAGTAGTAGGCCGTCTGAACAAAGAGCTGAAGGAAGTATGCCTGCTTGAGCAGGTTTACGTTAAGGCAGAGGATGGCAAGCAGACTGTTGCTCAGTATATTGCACAGGTTGGCAAGGATAACGGCGCAAACCTTTCTGTAAAGAGATTCGTTCGTTTCGAGACCGGCGAAGGTATCGAAAAGAAGCAGGAGGATTTTGCGGCAGAGGTTGCTGCACAGCTCGGCTGATCGACTGAAAGAAAAATATAAAAGCTGTAAATCAAACGGAAGGTATATTCCGGATGAGATGCAGATGAAAACCCTTGAAAAGCCCGCTTTTGAGCTTTTCGAGGGTTTTTTATATGTATTTGTATGAAAGGAAGACTTTGCTGCTTAGGAAGACTTTTGTAATGAGTTTACCCCTCCCGAAAAATTACGTTTTACCGGAATTGATTTTCAATGAAAAAACGTGTACAATATCTAAATGACTTCAGTAATGATAATAGGGGAGTTGTGAGATGTACCAGAGAAAATCAAATTTACAAAATTTAATCGTGATGCTGATGGATTGCGGTATCATTGCAGTCAGCCTTATGATCGCCAATTACATGCGTAATGGACGCCTGTTTGAAAGTGATGACGCGCGGATGGATTTTGGTCTGCTTCTTGGGGCGAGCCTTGTCGTCTTTCTTGCGCTGAATCTGTTTGGAAACCTGTATCGGGGCATGCTTGTAAGGGGACCGCTGCATGAATTGATATGTGTTGTGAGAAACAATGCGGTGATATTTGCGGGAGCGGCGGTTGTGCTGTATTTTCTCGGAAGGCTGGATGCATATTCCAGACTGGTGTTTTTCTATTTTATCCTGTTGGATTGTGTACTGATGCTGGTTGCACATCAGTTGTGGAAACGGTTTTTCCCATCGCTTTATCGTTTTTTCCGGGAGAGCAGACGGACGCTGCTGGTAGCGGACAGCGCATTTGCAGAAGCGCTGGCAGAGGATATGAATGCGTCTAAGGGTTTGAGCTATGAGCTGCTCGGAATCGTTGTCATGGACGGTGAGAAACGGGAGAGTATAAAAGGGCTGCCCGTTGTCGCAGATGGAAAAGATCTGATCGAATACTGTAAGGGTGCGTCGCTGGATGAGGTGATCGTGGCGGCGGAAGACCCTCAGAAAAAGGAGATACTGGAGATACTGGATCTGTTGTCCCAGATGGGGGTTACGATCCACTGCAGAATTCCAATCCCGGAGCTGTCGGGCGCTCATCAGAAAGCGCTGACACAGTTCGGACGGTTTTATACGGTAACCTATGCAAACCGTTTTGTACCGGTGGGACAGCTTTTGTTAAAGCGTCTTCTGGATATTTTCGGCGGTCTTGTTGGGCTCGTTATTTTGAGCATCCTTACGGTCATTGTAGGACCGCTGATAAAGCTTGAGTCTCCCGGTCCTGTTTTCTTTGCACAAAAGAGAGTCGGACGCAACGGTCGCATTTTCAAGATGTACAAGTTCCGCTCTATGTATGCGGATGCGGAAGAGCGAAAGAAGGAACTGATGGCCCAGAATGAGATGAACGGGCTGATGTTCAAGATGGAAAATGACCCGAGGATTACAAAGATAGGCGGATTTTTAAGGAAGACGAGTCTGGATGAGTTTCCGCAGTTCATCAATATTTTAAAAGGGGATATGAGCCTTGTGGGGACGCGTCCTCCGACGCTGGATGAGTTTGCACAGTATAGCCCCTATCATAAGAAGCGTCTGAGCTTTCGACCGGGGCTGACTGGGATGTGGCAGGTGAGCGGAAGAAGCGACATCACGGACTTTGAGGAGATTGTCCGACTGGATGTGGAATATATCGATAACTGGTCGTTTATGCTTGATATCAAGATTTTATTGAAAACAGTGCTTCAGGTATTTTCACAGAAGGGTGCAAGATAATGGCTCACAGAAGGAGTTTTGATCGATGAGAAAAGGTTTGAAGGGCTGCGCGGCTGTTTTAGGCTGCGCGGCTGTTTTGGCGATTTCGGGCTGTGGGAATACCGAAGCTTTGGATACTGTGGAAAACGGCACAGAGGAAATTGCATCCGGGGCAGGAATTGAAAGTATTGATGAAACGGCTACAGGTTCAGAGGAAAGACTTCCGACCGGAACGAAGGCTGCCGAGGCGATGAAAAAGGGAGAAACGATACCGGAAAAACTGGATGCGCTGCGGAAGATAAACGGAGATGCTTACGCGTGGCTGGATATTCCGGGAACGGATATCAGCTTTCCGATTCTGCAGGACAGTCAGGATACGGCGTTTTATCTGAGCCATAATGAAGACCGGGAAGAGGATGGGGACGGCTGTATCTATACGGAGTATGTGAACAGCAGGGATTTTACGGATAACAATACGGTAGTCTACGGCAGAAATGTTGGAGGACGTTTTGGAAAACTGCATGAATATCAGGACAGGGATTTTTTTGACCGGAACAGAAATATTGTGATATATATGCCGGGTGAAACGTTTGAATATAAGATTTTTGCAGCATATCCGTATGATGATCGCCATCTGATCGCATCCTATGATTTTTCGGATGAGACAGTTTACCAGAACTATCTGAATGAGATTCTGGCGATCCGTAAGATAGACTCTTTTATAGATACATCCGTGGAAGTGACGGCAAATGACCGTATTATTACGTTGTCCACCGGAGTGACTGGACAGGACGACCAGCGGTATCTTGTTCAGGCGGTTTTGGTTAAAGGAGCGGAATGAGACAGGAAAAGAAACGGAGAAAAAAGAAAAAAAGATTCTCGGCAGGGCAGAAGGCAGGGATATTATTTCTTTTGCTTACAGGAATATTTCTGGTGCTGGGGATTACGGTCGGGGCTGCATATATGGTAATGAACCACAGTGGTCAGAACCGTCTGGCAAAAAAGCAGGATGCGGTGCCGGCTCAGATGCAGCAGGAAACGGAAAGTCAGGATGAAACGCAGGAACAGCTTGAGGCAGGGAGTATCCGATATCAGGGAAAGGTTTATACTTATAAAAAAGATATCCTTACATTTCTGTTTATGGGGATTGATAAAACAGGAGAGGTAAAGGCATCGTCCAATCTGTTTAAGGGCGGGCAGGCGGATGCGCTTTTTCTGGCGGCGCTCGATCCGCAGGAAAAAAAGATCAGCATCATCGGAATCAACCGCGATACGATGACCCCGATGGATGTGTTCGATAAAAACGGTCTGTACGCCGGAAGGCAGACGGCTCAGATAGCGCTTTCCCATGCCTACGGCGAAGGGATGGAGGAAAGCTGTGAAAATACGGTAAAGGCGGTTTCGGAGCTTTTTTACGGATTGCCGATACATGGCTACTGCGCTTTGAATATGTCGGTGGTGGCAGATATAAACGATGCGGTCGGCGGCGTGGACGTGGTGATACCTGAATCTGCGGCAGGGCTGGAAAAAGGCTGGGTCGCCGGTGAAACGGTACATCTGGAGGGTGAAGAAGCGCACAAATTCATTCACTACCGTGATACAAAGAAGGCGCAGAGCGCAAGCGAGCGGCTGGAGCGGGAAAAGCAGTATCTGACACAGTTCATCGCCCGGGCAAAAAGTGCGATGAAAGAGGACATGACTCTTCCGCTTACACTTTATACGGCGATTACTCCATATATGGTAACAAATGTGACGGCAGAAGAGGCGGTATATCTGGCAGGCGAAGCGTTATCATACAGCTTTGGGACGCAAGATCTGCATTCGATGAAAGGAACTGTGAAAATGGGGGAAAAATTCGAGGAATTTTACCCGGATGAAACGGCGCTGTATGAGCTTGTGCTGGATGTTTTTTATGAAGAAAATGTAGAATGACAGAAAAGCGCGCAGTCAAAATATAAGACAGTTCAACTGATAAAAAGATATTGACAGACGGGAAACCGTGTGTTGATATAGATGAAAAGAAGCCACACAAATTCTTTTAGGAAAGGGGGATGATTGACATGAAAAAGAAAATGGCAATTATTCTTTCACTTATGTTGGCCTGCTCCATCGGCGCAACCGCGATAGCGGCTCCGAGCCCGACATTGGTGCAGACGCAGACTCCGGGAACTCAGATTGTGATCGACGGCGCGAATGCAAATGTCATCGCATCTGCAAATCAGGCGGCTACGGCAGCTCCGATAAATGGAGGCTCCAGCGCAGTAGCTCCCGGAACGACATTCGTAGCAGATGGACAGCAGGTAGACTCTGCAGCAGTAGCGCTGATCGTAAGCCCTGTAAATGCAACTCAGGCAGCGGCATCCGTACAGGCATTGTCTGCGGCTTTTGCATCTCAGAAAACACAGATCATCAACTTTACAGGCAGAACCGACCTTTCTCTGACGGATGCTCAGAACCGCATACGTGTGCTGAGCAATGTTGTTGTAAGCTTACAGACTGCTGACGGCCGTAAGGTAAGCCAGAACGGTTCTGTTTCCGTAACACGCAGACTGGCAGATATTCTGGGCGGTGTGAAACTTGCGGAAGGCGAGACAATTCAGGCTCTTTATCAGAGAGCAGACGGCACATGGGTGGCAGTTCCTGTTGTTGTAAGCAACGGGGTTGTTGCATTTGCACTGCCTTCCTTTAGTGGGGCTGTAAATGTAGTATTTACGGTGGCAACCGGAAAAAATGCCGCACAGCTTGCGACTGTAACTTCTCCCAGAACCTGACCCGGTTTTGGGACTTTTTGACGAAGTAATAGTAAATAGTGTGGTTTCGTGCAGGAGCGCTGTCCTTTCCAAAATGAAGGGGCGGCGCTCTTTGTATATAGCTCCTGCTGGGCAGAAGAATGCTGTTTTTGAAGGGGCGATTTTGAAATTGAGCCTTTACATAAAAGGCTTTATGTGCTATACTCAGCGAGTATGAAATTCAGCCGATGCTCAGGTGTGGGACACTCCGACCCGTCCTTAGTATCAGGCGGTTAAAAAACAAGGAGGATTTATCAATGATTTCCAAAGAGAAGAAAACAGCCATTATCAAAGAGTATGCCAGAACAGAAGGCGACACAGGTTCACCGGAGGTTCAGGTAGCAGTTCTGACAGCAAGAATTCAGGAGCTGACCGAGCACTTAAAGAGCAACCCGAAGGATCATCATTCCAGAAGAGGTCTGCTGCAGATGGTAGGTCAGAGACGTGGTCTGCTTGACTATCTGAAGAAGACTGATATCGAGAGATATCGTACACTGATCGACAGACTGGGCATCAGAAAGTAATAATGGATGGACAGGGCGGAGAGCTATGCCGGCTTTTTCGCCCTGTTTTGATACATGGCAGAGCATATTGTTTTGTGTACGCCGCAGGCGTTTGTCGAGACCACTGATAAGGACACCGGAAACAGGAACAGCGTTTTTATCAGTAGTTTCGACACTTGGGCGTCCTCAGCTGATATGCATTTTGGAGAACGAAGCTTAAAAAGAAAAGGAGAGACGAAATGTATAAGACATTTTCAATGGAACTGGCCGGACGCACATTGAGCGTTGATATCGGCCGTGTTGCTGCACAGGCAAATGGCGCGGCATTTATGCATTATGGTGATACCACAGTGCTGTCTACTGCAACTGCAAGCGAGAAGCCGAGAGAAGGTATCGACTTTTTCCCGTTATCTGTAGAATTTGAAGAGAAGCTGTATTCGGTAGGCAAGATCCCCGGCGGTTTCAATAAGAGAGAAGGCAAAGCGAGTGAAAACTCCGTTCTGACGAGCCGCGTTATCGACCGTCCCATGCGCCCTCTGTTCCCGAAGGATTACCGTAATGATGTTACACTGAACAATCTGGTTCTTTCTGTAGACCCTGAGTGCCGTCCGGAGCTTGTGGCGATGATCGGTTCTGCTATCGCAACATGTGTTTCCGATATTCCGTTTGCAGGTCCCTGTGCGATGACTCAGGTTGGCCTGATTGATGGCGAGTTTGTTATCAACCCTTCTCAGGAGCAGTGGAAGAAAGGCGACCTGCAGCTGACAGTTGCCTCCACGAGCGAGAAGGTCATCATGATAGAGGCTGGAGCGAATGAAGTTCCTGAGGATGTGATGATCGATGCGATATATAAGGCGCATGATGTAAACCAGACGCTGATAGCATTTATCAATCAGATTGTAGCTGAAGTGGGCAAAGAAAAGCATTCCTATACGAGCTGTGCGGTTCCCGAAGAGCTGTTTGCAGCAATCAGGGAAATCGTTCCTCCGGAAGAGATGGAAGAGGCTGTATTTACAGACGTAAAGCAGGTTCGTGAGGAGAATATCCGTCAGATTACAGCTCGTCTGGAAGAGGCTTTTGCAGATAAGGAAGAATGGCTGGCTGTTTTGGGCGAGGCTGTTTACCAGTATCAGAAAAAGACTGTCCGCAAGATGATTTTAAAAGATCATAAGCGTCCCGACGGACGTGCGATCAATCAGATCCGTCCTCTGGCGGCAGAGATTGATCTGATTCCGAGAGTACACGGTTCCGGTATGTTTACGCGCGGCCAGACTCAGATATGCAATATTTGTACGCTGGCGCCTCTGTCCGAAGTTCAGAAGCTGGATGGTCTGGACGAGCATGAGGTTTCCAAGAGATATATGCACCACTACAATTTCCCTTCTTACTCTGTAGGCGAGACGAAGCCCTCCAGAGGTCCCGGACGCCGCGAGATAGGACATGGCGCGCTGGCTGAAAAGGCTCTGCTTCCTGTAATCCCGTCAGAGGAAGAATTCCCGTATGCTATCCGTACAGTATCCGAGACATTTGAGTCCAACGGCTCTACTTCTCAGGCTTCTGTATGTGCATCCACGCTGTCTCTGATGGCGGCAGGTGTTCCGATCAAGAAACAGGTTGCCGGTATTTCCTGTGGTCTGGTAACAGGTGATACAGATGATGATTACATTGTCCTGACAGATATTCAGGGACTTGAAGATTTCTTCGGCGATATGGACTTTAAGGTGGCTGGTACTCATGACGGTATCACTGCTATCCAGATGGATATCAAGATACATGGTCTGACCAGACCTATTGTTGAAGAAGCTATTTCGAGGACGAAGGAAGCAAGAGAGTATATCATTAACGAAGTGCTCACGCCCTGCATCGCTCATCCCAGAGCGACTGTCGGCGAGTATGCTCCGAAGATAATCTCTATCAAGATAGAACCTGAAAAAATAGGCGATGTAGTAGGTCAGAGAGGCAAGACCATCAACGAGATCATTGCGCGTACAGGCGTGAAGATAGATATTACGGACGATGGCAACGTATCTGTTTGCGGTACTGATAAGGAAATGATGGATAAGGCTGTTGAGATGATAAAGATCATTACAACAGAGTTCCAGGCAGGACAGATATTCAAAGGCACAGTCGTAAGCATAAAAGAGTTCGGTGCATTTGTGGAATTCGCACCGGGCAAGGAAGGCATGGTTCATATTTCCAAAATCGCAAAAGAGCGCATCGACCGTGTGGAGGATGTACTGACGCTGGGAGATAAAGTGACTGTAGTATGCCTTGGTAAGGACAAGATGGGCAGAATGAGCTTCTCTATGAAAGACGTTGCACAGATTTGAGAAGAAACTGCAATTTTAAAATATCGATAAGATAAAACGGAAAACCGTACAGGCACTGAGTGGTCTGTACGGTTTTTTTGTCAGCCGGGCTGGTTTGGAAGAAGTATGCCTTTGGGAAAAAGCACTTCCTATTTAAAAAAAGATATGTTACAATGCTGTTAAGTACAGAAAGTACATGAAGTCCTGTTTCAGGATGGAAGCAGGCATTTCTGAGATCGGGTTGTTCTATTGCATTTCAAAAATGAAACAAATCCTCCGACAATTCGGAACAAACACCAGAGGCAGATAAAAATGACTGAAAAAAGGAGCATAAAGAATGATGAAAGAAAAATATGAATCATTGGCCTTGCATGATCTGAAGGAGATTGCAAAAACCAGAGGGATGAAAGGGATTTCAGCCATGAAAAAGGCAGAGCTTGTGGAAGCAATGCTGGCTCTGGATGAAAAAGAGGCGTCGGAGAAGGAACGGGAGAACGCAGAACCGGCAGAAAAGAAGGAAACGCCCCAGAAGCGTGTACCCCGCAGAAAAGTGGTGATTTCCGATGGAACAGATACAAGAAGTGCTGGATATGAAGCGACGGAAGTCAGACCTGCTTTTGAATCGGAAACTGCTGTGGTAAGGGAGGCTTCGGGCGAGTACCGGGATACGGAGGCAGATCGTGAAAACCGCCGTTCCCGTCAGGCAGGGCGTTATCAGGAGCGCTACAACAGCCCTTATAACAGAGGGACGTCACCGATGATGTCGGCAGAAGAAGATAAGTTCCCGGCAGAGCTCGACAGCGGAGTGACTGTTGGAGGGATTCTGGAAGTGATGCCGGACGGCTACGGTTTTATCCGTTCCGATAATTACCTGCCCGGAGATAATGACGTGTATGTAGCACCCAGCCAGATACGCCGTTTTGGATTGAAAACGGGAGATATTCTGGAAGGAAATACGAGGGTGCGGACGCAGAATGAGAAGTTTTCCGCACTTTTATATGTTAAGACGATTAACGGATATACTACGGAAGAAGCATGCAAACGGAATAATTTTGAAGATATGACGCCTATTTTCCCGGACAGCCGTCTGAAAATGGAGCAGAGCGGTTCCTCTGTGGCAATGCGGATCATGGATCTGCTGAGCCCTATCGGAAAAGGGCAGAGAGGTATGATCGTTTCGCCTCCGAAAGCAGGTAAGACAACGCTGTTAAAAGAGGTGGCGCAGGCGGTAAAGCGCAATTATCCGGACATGCATCTGATAATCCTTCTTATCGATGAGCGGCCGGAGGAAGTGACGGATATGAAGGAGACAGTGGAAGGCCCGAATGTGGAAGTTATCTATTCTACATTTGACGAGCTGCCGGATCATCATAAACGTGTATCGGAGATGGTGATAGAGCGTGCAAAGCGACTTGTAGAGCATAAGAAGGACGTTATGATCTTATTAGACAGCATTACGCGCCTGACAAGAGCCTATAATCTGGTTGTTCCGCCGAGCGGAAGGACGCTTTCAGGCGGTATTGATCCGGCTGCGCTGCATATGCCGAAACGCTTTTTCGGTGCGGCACGCAACATGCGAGAGGGAGGAAGCCTGACGATACTTGCAACGGCACTGGTAGATACGGGATCAAAGATGGACGACGTTATTTACGAGGAGTTCAAGGGGACGGGAAACATGGAGCTGGTGCTTGACAGGAAGCTGTCCGAGAAGCGGCTCTTCCCGGCTATCGACATTCCGAAAACAAGTACGCGGCGTGAGGATCTGCTGTTGACTTCCGAAGAGATGGAGGCAATCAATATCGTGCGCCGTGGTCTGAATGGAATGAAATCTGATGAGGCTGTGGATAAGATACTGGATTTGTTTGCAAAGACAAAGAACAACAGGGAATTTGTTGACACTGTGAAAAAAATGCGTATTATCTAAACGGAATAGAATACGGCAGCGCAGCTTCGTTTGCCCACAAATGGGCGATTGGCCCCTGTCGCTCTGCCCGTCCCAAACGATGGAGGCATGGTTTGGGACGGATTTTGACAGGAACGGTTCAGCTCCCGTACAGCGTCCGACGCTGTGAAGCCGGCAGGAAGCGGAGAACAAACGATTGCCTCTGCCGTGGCTGCCGGATAAAAATCCGTTGACATCCTCCCTGCAAAGTGTTATTCTACCGTTATGCAAATTTCCCTGTGAGGGAGTAGCAAGCGCAGGTTTCTGCGGAACAAGTCAACATCCCCGATCCGATAGGATCTGGCTTGTTTTAAATTGCGAGACTCATGAACAGCTCTTTTAGGGGGCTGCCGGAGTCTTTTTTATTTACCATAAGGGAAAATATTTGACTCGGGCGCTGCTTTTTGGGAAGGCTGTAACAGAGTCTTTTTTTATACGACGGGGAAGGAACTTTTTTATCGTATAAAAAACACGCTTATGCGTACTCGCGGGTGACAGAACACGCGCCCGGCGTTTTATCCAATGGGTAGCTCACAGGGAGAAGCTACAGATAAGGAGGCAAAAGAATGCGGTATTATTGTGAAGGCAAAGAAGAAGTCCTGCAGCAGGTACAGTCTTCTGAAAAGGGGCTTTCTACGGCAGAGGCACAGAAGCGTCTGGAAGAAAACGGTAGAAACGCACTGGAAGCGGCAAAGGGAAAATCTCTGTTACGTCGTTTTCTGGAACAGCTGGCAGACCCGATGATCATCATCCTGCTGGCGGCGGCTCTTGTCAGCGGCGTGCTGGCAGTAGTTGAAAATGACAGCTTTGCAGATGTCATCATCATTCTGGCGGTGGTTATCATCAATGCTGTTCTTGGTGTTTATCAGGAAAGCAAGGCAGAGAAGGCAATCGAAGCGCTTCAGAAGATGTCTGCAGCGACTTCCAAAGTTCTGCGTGACGGTAAGATTCAGATCGTTCCCAGCGAAGAGCTGGTTGTAGGCGATGTGGTTCTTTTGGAGGCAGGTGATGCGGTTCCTGCTGACGGACGTCTTTTGGAGAGCGCGAGCCTGAAGATCGAGGAGGCTGCACTGACCGGTGAATCTGTTCCGGTAACGAAGCTGATAGACCTCATTAACTTAAAGGAAAATGAAAAAGACGTTCCTCTGGGCGACCGTAAGAACATGGTATATATGGGCAGTACAGTCGTTTACGGACGCGGCAGCGCGGTTATTACCGGAACCGGTATGAATACCGAGATGGGTAAGATAGCGGATGCGCTGGCTCAGGCAGAAGACGGCCAGACTCCTTTACAGAGAAAGTTAAGCCAGCTGTCCAAGATACTGACCTGGATCGTGCTGGGAATCTGTATCATTGTATTTGGCGTTCAGCTGTTCAGAGCGGGAAGCTTCCACTTTGATGTTATCCTGAATTCCTTCATGATAGCAGTATCTCTTGCGGTTGCAGCTATCCCTGAAGGTCTGGCGGCAGTCGTAACAGTCGTTCTTTCCATCGGTGTTACGAACATGTCAAAGAGAAATGCGATCATCCGTAAACTGACAGCGGTTGAGACTCTTGGCTGTGCACAGATAATCTGCTCTGATAAGACAGGTACTCTGACACAGAATAAGATGACAGTAGTGGATTTCTTCGGCGAGGATGAAAAAGAGCTGGCTGCGGCGATGGCTCTTTGCAGCGATGCGGAAATCGACGAAAACGGAGAAGTTACAGGAGAGCCTACCGAGGCTGCCCTGGTAGCATGGTCCGGTAAGCTCGGACAGGACAAGAATCAGCTGAAAAAAGAGCGTGCCCGCGTTATGGAAGCGCCTTTTGATTCCGGTCGTAAGATGATGTCCACAATCCATGAAGTCAACGGAAGCTATATCCAGTATACAAAGGGTGCTCCGGATGTGGTTGTGACAAAATGTGCTTACTATTTAAAAGATGGTAAGGCATGCCCGATGACAAAAGAATATGAGGCAGAAATCTTAAAGGCAAATAAAGCAATGGCAGATAAGGCTCTGCGTGTTCTGGCATGCGCACAGCGCGTATGGACAGACAAGCCGGCCAGTGCGGAACCGGCTGATCTGGAGCAGGATCTTTGCTTCGCAGGTCTGTGCGGTATGATCGATCCGGTTCGTCCGGAAGTAAAAGCGGCCATCGTGGAATGCCGCGAAGCAGGTATCCGTCCTGTTATGATAACCGGCGACCATGTGGATACAGCGGTTGCTATTGCGAAAGAGCTGGGTATTATCACAGAGACGACCCATGCTATCACAGGCGCACAGCTGGATCAGATGGATGATGCAGAATTTGAAAAAGAGTTCCGCAACATCAGCGTTTATGCGCGCGTACAGCCTGAGCATAAGACGAGGATAGTCAACGCCTGGAGAAACGCGGGTTATATCACCGCGATGACAGGCGACGGCGTAAACGATGCTCCTTCCATTAAAGCTGCGGATATCGGCGTTGGAATGGGTATCACCGGAACAGACGTAACAAAGAATGTTGCGGATATGGTTCTGACAGATGATAACTTCGCAACAATTGTCGGCGCAGTAGAAGAAGGTCGTCGTATTTATGATAACATCAGAAAAGCCATTCAGTTCCTGTTGGGCTCCAATATGAGTGAGGTGCTGAGTATCTTCTTTGCAACGCTGATGGGCTTTACAATCTTACAGCCGGTACATCTGCTGTGGATCAATCTTGTAACAGACTGCTTCCCGGCGCTTGCTCTCGGTATGGAAAAGGCAGAGCCGGATATCATGAAGCGTAAGCCCAGAGATGCCAAAGCGGGTATTTTCGCAGGCGGCATGGGTATTGATATTGCATATCAGGGTGCATTCATAACACTGCTGACGCTCGGTTCCTATTTCATCGGTCACTACATGGAGAGCGGCGTATGGGAGATTACGAACAGTGCTCATGGCACAACGATGGCGTTTGTTACAATGTCTATGGCAGAAATTTTCCACAGCATGAACATGCGCTCTCAGCGTGGAAGTATTTTCAAGCTTGGTTCTCATAACAAGGTTCTGTTCTGGGCAGGTCTTGGTTCTCTGCTTGCAACAACTCTGGTATGTGAGGTTCCTTTCCTTGCGGCAGCATTTGAATTCACATCCGTTGAGCCGATGGAGTATATTGTTGCACTCGTAATGGGCGCACTGATCATCCCTGTAGTCGAGCTTGTGAAATTCATCCAGCGTAAGATGAATAAAGAAAAATAAAACACAAAAAAGGTATTGCATCCTGTAGAAAGCTATGCTACAATGAGTAAGCTGTCCGTAGATTATTACGGACAGCAAGCGGATGAGAACGAAAAGTAACAATCAACAATATAGAACGAGGTGAAAGAACATGAAAGAGGGAATCCATCCTAATTACTATCAGGCAACTGTAACATGCAACTGCGGCAACACATTCGTGACAGGCTCCACAAAGCCCGAGATCCACGTTGAAGTTTGCTCCAAGTGCCATTCTTTCTATACCGGCCAGCAGAAAGCGGCTCAGGCTCGCGGACGTATTGATAAGTTCAACCGCAAGTACGGTGTGGCAAGCAAATAAGGATTGCGTAAGGTTGAGGTTTGTATAAATCTCAACCTTAATTTTTAGGTACAGTTCACTCGTACATTGCCGCAGACAGATTTCATGCCTGCATGAAAATCTGTCTGCAGCGATGTACGAAGGGAGCGCCGGTTTATGAGCAAAAAGAGCTGCGCAGCGGCAGGAAGCGCTGAAAGCGCGGTTTTGCGAATGGCGCGGGGGGATTGTATCTAAAAATTTGATTTTTAGGTACAGTTCACAGCAAGGGATAAGAGTATGAGCAGGAAAAGGAAAAAATGTTATTGCGGCATCGGCGGTCAGGCGGTGCTGGAAGGCGTCATGATGAAAAATGAGGACCGTTATGCAGTTGCAGTACGCAAGGCTGACGGCAGTATTGAAATCAAGAAGGAAGAATATAAAGGAATCTGGGGCGGCAAAAAGGTGACAAAGATTCCTTTTTTAAGAGGGATATTTAATTTTCTGGATTCTCTCGTCCTCGGAATGAGCACGCTTACATGGTCAGCGCAGTTTTTTGAGGAAGAGGATACCAGGGAGGAAAATAAAAGGACAGTAAAAGACAAAAAGCAGGAAAAGGTACCGGGCAGCGGAGCGGACAAGCTGGCAACAGGAGCAACGGTGGCGTTTTCCATCGTGCTCGCAGTGGCGATATTTATCACATTGCCTTATTTTCTGAGTCTTATTTTTGCAAGGTATATTTTAAATCAGTCTCTGCTGGCCATTGTGGAGGGAGTTCTCAGGCTTTTGATTTTTGTGGGCTATGTGGCGGCAATATCAGCGATGAAGGATATCAGGCGCGTATATATGTATCACGGGGCAGAGCATAAGTGCATTAATTGTATTGAGCGCGGACGGGAGCTGACAGTGAAAAACGTCCGGAAAAGCTCACGGCAGCACCGGCGCTGCGGGACAAGCTTCCTTTTATTTGTAATGCTCATAAGCGTTGTATTGTTTATGTTTATCCGTATTCCTAATCCGATAGCCCGTCTGGCAGTAAGGATACTGCTCGTTCCGGTGATAGCGGGCATTTCCTATGAAATCATCAGATTGGCGGGAAGGAGCGACAACTGGTTTGTACGGATCGTTTCAGCACCGGGTATGTGGCTGCAGAAGCTGACGACAAAGGAACCGGACGATTCCATGATAGAGGTCGCCATCGCATCCGTGGAAGCTGTTTTTGACTGGAAAGCATATTTGAAAGGAACTTTCGGATATGATGTGAACGAATGGGAACGTGAAGAAGCGGAAGCAGCGAGAGAAGAAGCGGAAGAGGTGAGTCAGAATGACTTACCGTGAGTTGTATGAAGAAGGAAAGGCAGAGCTGGAACAGGCGGGGATAGAGGAAGCATCACTGGATGCCCGTTTGCTTTTGGAGTTTGTGTGCGGCACATCGCATAGCGATCTTTTGGTGCATGGAAGTCGTGACATGGATGGTGAAAAGGAAAGAAACTATCGGGAGCTGACAGCAAGGCGGGCGGGACATATCCCGCTTCAGCATCTGACCGGAGAACAGGAATTTATGGGGCTTTCCTTTTCGGTAAATGAAAATGTGCTCATTCCGCGGCAGGATACTGAAGTTTTGGTGGAAGAGGTAATGCGGGCGATAAGCGACGGCTCGCGGATTTTGGATGTATGTACCGGTTCGGGATGCATTTTGCTGAGCCTTTTGCATTATTCCAACGGCTGCAGCGGTGTGGGTACGGATATTTCGGAAAAAGCACTGGAGACCGCCAGGGTAAACGCCGGACGGCTGGAAGAAAAAAATGCTGAATTTGTGCAGGGCGATCTGTTCGAGAATGTAGAGGGCCGCTTTCATGTAATTGTGTCTAACCCGCCGTATATTGCGACACAGGTCATTGGCGGGCTGATGGAAGAAGTACGTCTGCATGAACCGATGTGCGCGTTGGACGGAGGAGAGGACGGACTTTATTTTTACCGCAGGATTACAAAAGAGGCGAAGTCCCATCTGTGTGGGGGCGGACAGCTTTTTTTTGAAATCGGGCATGACCAGGGAGAAGCGGTATCAGAGCTGATGCGTGAGGAAGGATACCGGGATGTGGAGTGCATAAAGGATTTTGCGGGACTGGACCGGGTGGTCTTTGGAACGCTTTACAGCGGCGATATAATTGAAACAGGAAAGGAATAAGATGTTTGATAAGCTGGAGGATCTACTGATCCGTTTTGAAGAAATCATGGGCGAATTAAATGAGCCGGATGTTACATCGAATCAGGCGCGGTTCCGCGCATTGATGAAGGAACAGAGCGATCTGACTCCTATCGTGGAGGCATATCGGGAATATAAAAAGTGTACGCAGGATATTGAGGATAGCCTGACGATGCTGGAAGAGGAAAGCGATGCAGAGATGAAGGAGATGCTCAAGGAGGAGCTGGGCGCGGCAAAAGACCGCGTACAGGAGCTGGAGCAGGAATTGAAGATACTCCTTTTGCCGAAAGACCCTAACGATGAGAAAAATGTTATCGTGGAAATACGCGCGGGAGCGGGGGGAGATGAGGCGGCATTGTTTGCTGCGGAAATCTACCGGATGTATGTGCGCTATGCGGAGCGTCAGCGCTGGAAGACGGAGACGATGGATGTGGAGGAAATCGGCATCGGCGGTATGAAAAACGTGAGCTTTATGATTTCAGGACAGGGAGCTTATTCCCGATTGAAGTACGAAAGCGGCGTGCATCGCGTACAGCGGGTACCGGAAACTGAGAGCGGCGGGCGTATCCATACGTCCACGATCACGGTGGCCATCATGCCGGAGGTAGAGGATTTTGACGTTCAGATAGATATGAATGACTGTAAGTTCGACGTATTCCGTGCGTCCGGAAACGGAGGGCAGTGTGTCAATACGACGGACTCTGCTGTACGGTTGACTCATCTCCCGACAGGAATCGTAATCTCCTGTCAGGATGAGAAGAGCCAGCTGAAAAATAAGGACAAGGCGCTGAAGGTGCTGCGCGCGAAGCTGTACGATCTGGAACAGCAGAAGCGTCATGATGAAGAGGCGGAGCTGCGGCGCAGTCAGGTCGGTACAGGTGACCGTTCTGAAAAAATCAGGACTTACAATTTCCCGCAGGGAAGAGTGACCGACCACCGCATCAAGCTTACATTGTATAAGATAGACGCCATCATGGACGGAGATATCCAGGAGCTGATAGACCATCTTATCGCAGCGGATCAGGCAGCAAAGCTTGCAAGGCTGAATCAGAATGAGATTGCCTGATATGCTAGAGTATTCCTTCCAGTTTTAGCAGGAATTCTTTTACGGAATCGCCGCAGGCATAGCCGTGGATATCCCCGTTTTTGCGGATGACCCTGTGGCAGGGCACGAGGATAAGGAGGGGATTATCGTGGTTCGCCTGTCCGACGGCGCGGACAGCTTTGGGGCTGCCGATAAGCTTAGCAATATCCTGATAGCTTCGCGTCTGGCCGTAGGGAATGGTGCAGAGGGCGTCCCAGACGCGCTGCCGGAACGGTGTTCCCCGGTAGAAGACAGGAAGCTCGAACGTCTTTCGCTTTCCGGCGAAATATTGTGCGAGCTGTTCCTGCGTCCGCTTGGAAAGCTCTGTTTCCGGTCCGGAATCGGAGAGCGGCGGGCAGGGCTTACCGCTTCCGGGAGGCTTGGCGGCTTCCAGTAAAGACAGCTCCGTGATAAAGCCGTCTTCCTCCTTCATGGATAAAAGCCCGATGGGGCTGGCAAAAAGATGGCAGAAAGTCATTGGCAGCCTCCTCTTTTTTGATACAGGATGATTTCGGGAGCGCTTCCATTGCAGCCATATGTACATATGAGAAGATAGTCTGCGTCCGCCACGATGCCGTAGCAGCGGTCGCTGCTGGGAATCTCTGTCTGGTTTCCGAAGTAGACATTACGGTCTTCCAGAAGCCTGACGGAGCTTTTGTTTGGAAGAGGATATTCCAGATTCACATAAAAACCGTTCAGCAGATTTAAGTCAGTGACATGAAGATTGGGAATGCCGAGAGAGTTGATATCATCTATCAGCTCTTTTTTTAATGCGTGGAAAGTATTGAAGCTGCCATTTTTAATACACTCGGCGGCAACACATGTCCCTCCAAAGGGATGGCCGTCTGTTTTGGTACAGCCGCCGCACTCTGCCTGACGGGGGCAGTCAGAGCAGCAGTCAACGCCGCAAATAGATAACATAGTGATACCTCCTGAAAAATTGACAGCATCATTATATCATTTTCTGAGGAATCATTTCCATTGATTTTTATAATTCATGTGCGTATAATATGACAGTGGGTTACTGTTCGCATCAGCGGCAGAGCCTGTGATGCAGAGGAAAACAGAGGAAAATAAAATGACATTAAAAGAGTTACCTATCGGAAAAACAGCAACGATACGGACAGTGGGAGGAGAAGGAGCGCTTCGGCAGCATTTTCTGGACATGGGCCTGATACCTCAGGGTGATGTGACGATGGTAAAATATGCTCCAATGGGCGATCCGATGGAGCTTCGGATACACAGCTATGAGCTGACGCTACGGCTGGCGGATGCGGAGAAGATAGAGATAGAGAACGTGAGGGATGCAGAGCATACGGACGGGAAAAAGCTTCAGAAAGCGATACCTCATCCGGGTCTGGGTGAAGAAGGAAAATATCATCAGAAAAAGCATGAAAATCCGCTTCCGGATGGAGAACTGCTGACCTTTGCGCTGGCGGGCAACCAGAATTGCGGTAAGACAACGCTTTTTAATCAGTTGACGGGGTCCAGCCAGCATGTGGGTAATTTCCCGGGAGTGACGGTGGATAAAAAGGACGGTACGGTCCGCGGAAACGGTAATACGCTTGTGACGGACCTGCCGGGCATTTATTCCATGTCCCCGTATTCCAGCGAGGAAATCGTGACGAGGAATTTTTTGCTGGATGAGCATCCAAAAGGAATCATCAATATTGTGGATGCGACCAATATCGAGAGGAATCTGTATCTGACGATGCAGCTGATGGAGCTGGATATCCCGATGGTGCTGGCACTGAATATGATGGATGAAGTTCGGGAAAACGGAGGCTCTATTCTTGTCAATGAGATGGAGGAACTTTTAGGAATTCCGGTTGTTCCCATCTCTGCTGCAAAAAATGAAGGGATAGACGAGCTGGTATCCCATGCGCTCCATGTGGCAAAATATCAGGAAAGACCGGTTCAGGTAGACCTTTGCGACAGCAATGACGATGGTGGCGCAGTACACAGGTGTCTGCATTCCATCATGCATTTCATTGAAGATCATGCGAAGGAAGCAGGGATTCCGGTACGTTTCGCAGCATCTAAACTGGCGGAAGGCGATACGATCATTATGGAAAGCCTGAAGCTGGATCAGAATGAGAAGGAGACGCTGGAGCATATCATCAGGCAGATGGAAGCAGAGCGGGGGCTGGACAGGGCGGCTGCAATGGCGCATATGCGTTTTGATTTTATCGAAAAAGTATGTGAGCAGTCCGTGATACGCCCGAGGGAGAGCAAAGAACATATCAGAAGTGAAAAGATAGACCGCCTCCTGACGGGAAAATATACGGCGCTGCCATGCTTTGCGGGCATCATGGGGCTTGTGTTTTATCTGACCTTCGGTGTCATCGGAAAATTTCTGGCGGATATTCTGGATATGGGCATCACGGCACTGGGGGATATGGCGGACCGGCAGATGACTGCGTGGAATGTGAATTCGGTCGTACATTCGCTCGTGATAGACGGGATTTTTAACGGCGTGGGAAGTGTGCTGAGCTTCCTGCCGATCATCGTAACGCTGTTTTTCTTTCTGTCGATGCTGGAGGACAGCGGATATATGGCGAGAGTAGCTTTTGTGATGGATAAGCTGCTACGTAAGATAGGATTATCGGGCAGAAGTATTGTTCCGATGCTGATAGGCTTCGGCTGTACGGTTCCGGGAGTCATGGCGAGCCGGACGCTGCCGTCTGCCCGCGACAGGAAGATGACGATACTTTTGACTCCTTTTATGAGCTGTTCTGCAAAGCTGCCGATATACGCATTTTTTACGGCGGCGTTTTTCCCGGAGCATGGGGCGCTCGTGATGATAGCGCTGTATTTTGGAGGCATGGCGATCGGGATATTAGCGGCTCTGGTATTGCGGAAAACGATGTTTGGCGGAGAGGCGGTTCCCTTTGTAATGGAGCTGCCTAATTATCGGATGCCCGGAGCTAAAAATGTGGGGCATCTGCTCTGGGATAAGGCGAAGGATTTTCTGCAGAGGGCGTTTACGGTTATTTTTGCGGCAACGCTCATCATATGGTTTCTGCAGACCTTTGATATGCATCTGAATATCGTCGCGGATTCGCAGGACAGCATGCTTGCGATGGCTGCGGGCATCATCGCGCCGGTATTTGCTCCGATGGGATTTGGAGACTGGCGTATCTCAACAGCGCTGATAACAGGCTTTATGGCAAAGGAGAGCGTAGTGTCTACCCTGTCTGTCCTGTTTGGTTCTACACAGGCGCTGACAGCAGCACTGTCACCGCTTTCTGCGGTAAGCCTGCTTGTGTTCTGTCTGCTGTATACGCCGTGTGTGGCGGCAGTGGCGTCCATTAAAAGAGAGCTGGGCGGAAAGTGGGCAGTCGGGGTGGTCATCGGGCAGTGTGTGATAGCCTGGATAGCAGCGTTTGTGGTCTATCTGGCAGGAAATATTTTTATATAAATTTGATTGACATCCATTTTGACTTCGTTTAAAATAAGGACAAGTTGAGAAGTTATCAACCCACAAAATCAGGCGGGATATTTTCTGAGAAGAAGATGTCCTGCCATCCCCCCCTATATGAAGATGATGACCGCCGGTTTCCGGCGGTTTTTTTATGATAGGAAGGTTTCTTTCCTATCATAAAAAAGCACAATTATGTGCTAAGGCACATATTGTTATTGTTTACACCAGCCTCAAACTCTCGCCGTTTGAGGCGTGAGAACGTGATTCTGGGGTGAGCGGGTCTTTTTTTCATGTTTCCACAATAAAACTCAGGAAAAATCAGAAGTTTATCGGAGTATTAAAACACCTTTCATAAATTGTGTTTCATTATGTGTTTCATACACGATAGCTTTTTCTTCTTCAGTACATCCAATCAATATTTTTATTTCTGAATCCTTTTTCATCAAATCGACAATACACATTATTGCATCAACCTTTTTTTCGGCACTTCCTACCCATACATCTATTCCCGCACCATCCATAGAGGAGGTATCTTTCAAATAGCCATAATCAACCCGATAAATGAAATTGGGATACTTAGGATGTGCGGTTCCTTTTGGTCTATCAATTACAATTTCTGAATTGGTCACCAATTTATCCAATGCGTTCCAAAATTCGCTATTGTACTGCATCTTACCACTCCCTTTCAAATTTAAACTATTCTAATTCACTATCTCTTTACATTTTAAGGTATAATCAATAAATGTATCAATGTTACTTAGCAACCCATTTTTTAATTTATTGCTTTGGATAATCTTTTCTATAATCTGCAACCACATATGCGATTGCTTCTTCAATTTGGTGTTTTAGCACCCTTGGAGTATATTTACTATTTGCATTATTAAGACTTCATTTCATTACAGTATTTAATGATGTGAATAAAAAAACAAGACGAACAGTCCTATTAGGTAGGGAATGCCAATCTTGTGTGCGTAGTTTTCCTATTATCTCTTTTCTCTCTAATCTAAAATATCTTTACTAAAAAAATTTTTCTTGCTCTGTTTATTGTAATAAAATAATCTCTCAAAATGGATTCTATTCTCTACTGTGTTCTCTCTGTTTCTGTTACTGCCGCGCATAAACTAAACACATCATTTTTTATATTATACCTGCGAAACGTATTGGAGTCTATAGATTTTCTATAAATTTCCACTTTTTAAAATTTCTTGACTTAATGGGAATTTTGTTCCCGAAAATGTTTTTAAAGGGCAGACCCGAAGATTTACCCCTTAACTTAACAAAATTCTGGTCTAACTAAATGACATTGCCAGTGAACAGTAACCACATACTTTTTATAGGACAAAAAAACTTTTTCGTCCGCTTGTAACAGCTTTTTAAATCCGTTATACTGGAAGAAAGGATGGGGTGTCCGGATTTCAGCAAAAGACGAAGGGAGGGTTTTTTATGAAGGGACAGATGATAATCACAATAGGCAGGTGCTTTGGAAGCAACGGCAGGGAGATAGGGGACCGGCTGGCACGGGAACTTGGGCTTGGATTTTATGACCGCAATCTGATAGATCTGGCTGCAAAGAAAGCAGGTATAGAGAGAAGCGTGGCGGGAAATGCGGACGAAAAGCTGATAGGACGGTTTTTAGAGCTGTCTCCGGGGCTGGATCTTATCCAGGAAAGCCGGAATGAAAAGATTTACCGGGCGCAGGCGGAGGTGATAAGGTCTATCGTAAAGAGCGGGGAATCCTGTGTTTTTGTTGGAAGAGGGGCGGATTATGTGCTGCGTAACCGTCCGGAAGTGTTAAAGGTCTTTATCTATGCGCCTTTGGAAAGCAGGATACAGACTGTCATGAAGCGTTATGATTTCAATGAGGATGAGGCGCAGAGAGTTATCCGTCACATGGACAAAACGAGGCGCAACTATTATGAATATTTTACGGATCGCAACTGGGATCAGAAGGAAGGAAAGGATCTTTTGCTCGACAGCAGCGAATTCGGCATCAGGGGATGTGTGGAGCTGATAAAAGCGGCAGCAGAAATCAAAATGGAACGGGATTGGGATGTATGAAAAAAGAAATACTGGATTTGACGCAAAAGTGCAGAGTGAAATGCCTGCCGGAGGACATACTGGAACAGAAGATGGAAGAAGAGGCAGAGCCTTTTTTACAGAGGATCCGCGTAAGCGGTATGATGAAAACAACTGAAAATAAAGGCTTATATTATGAGCTTTATCCGCAGGAAAATGCAAAAGGAACTATCGTGGTCAGCTATGGTTTTACGGAGTCCTGCTTAAAATACTATGAGCTTCTTTATTATTTTTACAGGGAAGGCTATCAGGCGGCCATCATGGACCATCGCGGGCACGGGCGTTCCATGCGCGAGGTGGAGGATATGACGGTCGTGCATGTCGAGCTGTTTTCCCGTTATGTAAAGGATCTGCATCATTTTGTGGAGAAGAAGGTGAAGCCGATGGCGGATGGAAAGCCGCTGTATCTGTTCGCACATTCGATGGGCGGATGCATCGGGACTTTTTATCTGGAGCAGTATCCGGACGATTTTAAAAGGGCGGTCCTGACCGCTCCGATGCTCGGGGTAAAGCTGGGCGGATGTCCTGCATGGGCTGCCAGGGTACTGTGTGATATGGAGGTATTCCGCGGAAAAGGTACGGAGCGGCTGTTTACTCAGTCGGCTTTTGACCCGGACGAGTCTTTTGAAGAGTGTTCCGCAAGTTCTGAGGCGCGTCATGCCTGGTATATGAAAAAGCGGCGGGAGGACGAGAATTATCAGACTTCCTCCGGCAGCTATTATTGGGGGAAGGAAGCGATAAATGCAGGGGAATTCGTGGTCAGCAGAAAGCAGGCAGAGAAGGTAAAGGCTTCTGTGCTCCTGTTTCAGGCAGAATACGACAGTCTCGTGAAGCCAGAACCTCAGGACCGGTTTATTTCCCGTATTGCGGATGGCAGACTGGTGTTTGTGCCGGGAGTACGTCATGAAATCTATCGGGCGCCCAATGAGGTATTGCAGCCATATTTGGAGGAAATATTCCGGTTTTACGAGGGGGCAGACCAGCCGGTAACGAAAGAGGCTCAGGCGCTTTTGGTGACAGGGATAGAAAATGCGAGGCAGCTTGGCGGATATGAGACGGCGGACGGGCGTCATGTGAAAAGGGACGTTCTTCTGCGTACGGCGAAACTTTCGGATGCGCCGTCGGAGGAGCTGGCTGCATTAAAAGATATTTATCATCTCGGCGTTGTGGTGGATTTCAGGACGTTGGCAGAAAGAGAGGGAGCGCCGGATCCGGAAATAGACGGCGTGGACAATATTGTTCTGGACGTGCTGGATGAGGGCAGCAGGACGGGAGCGGGCGCGGCGATAGCCGGGATATATGAAAACGGCGGTGCCGAGCCGGCAGAGGTCATGCTGAATATCATCAGAAGCGGCTGCGTTTCCGAACGGATGTATGCGGATATGGCATTTGACCCTGCGGCAGAAAAGGGCTTCCGTGATTTTTTCAGAATACTGTTGGAAAATGGCGGGCAAAAGGCTGTTTTGTGGCATTGCAGCGGAGGAAAGGACAGGACGGGAGCGGCAGCTGTCTTACTGCTTTTGGCGCTGGGCGTAAACAAGGAGACTGCGCTGCGGGACTTTGAGCTGACAAACGAGTTTCTGCGGGAGAAGATAGCCTATATGGAAAGCCGTGCGGCAGAGCTGACTGACGACCCGGAAGAAATCGCGTGGGTAAAAGACCTGACGGGAGTAAATCGAAAATATATGGAAAAGCTTCTGGATACGCTGGAGGAAAAGTACGGCTCGCAGGAGCGTTATCTTACGGAAGGGCTGGGGCTTGACAGGGCAGAGCTGGAACAGCTCAGGGAAATGTATCTGGAATAAAAAAGTGTGCGCCTTGGCGTACCGGGCCGCGTGCGAAAGCACGCGGTTCTTTTTGGCAGCCTGCGCTGGAAGGGGTACAAAAAAACCGCTGAGTTATAAAACTCAACGGTTTTAAATCAGTCGGAGTGACAAGACTTGAACTTGCGGCCTCTTCGTCCCTAACGAAGCGCTCTACCACCTGAGCCACACCCCGATTCTGTCTGGCTGTCTCAACCGGACAAGTGATATTCTACTGCAAGAGATGACAAAAGTCAACACTTATTTTAAAAAAAATTAAAAAAAATTTTGTATTTTCTTTCTTGAGTTCCTTTTGGGAATCGACTATAGTAGACGCAGATGGAGGAGCTTATGAAATATATATGGCTGACGATTAAAAAAATGCTGAGATATCTGTTAAAACCGCTGTCCTTTGTGCCGGCGCTGTGCGTGATGTATCTTATCTATTCGTTTTCGGCACAAGCGGGGACGGAATCCGGGGAATTGAGCATGAAGGTGAGCAGTAAGATAGTGGAGATAGGGGCGAAGCTTCTGAATCGGGAGCTAAGTGCGGCACAGATTTCTCAATACGCGGTGGGAATCCACTTTTTAGTGAGGAAGATGGCGCATTTTTCAGAATATATGTTGCTGGGGATATCGGTGGCGCTGCCGCTGTACGTATATCGCGTGAGAGGTTTCTGGCTTGTTCTGGCGGCAGGATTTTTCTGCGTGGCGTTTGCAGGGCTTGATGAGTATCATCAGATGTTTGTGGCAGGACGTTCGCCGGCGCTGAAGGATGTGCTGATAGACAGCGCCGGGAGCATAACGGGGATTTATATTACGAGGATATGCGGGTTCATCGGGAGAAAGACGGTGTTTGCGCCTCTGGCGATGGAGCGCAGACGGAAACGGTGATTTTTGGAAAGAGGGCTTCTATCTCGTTTCCGGATGCAAGAAAATCCGAAAAAGCGCTGGCGCTCCCGGCGGCGACGCTCATTTGGAAGGCATACCGGTACTCATGGGTACGTTCCCATCCTGCGAGAAAACCGGCTACCATGGAATCTCCTGCGCCGACCGCATTTTTTAATGCTCCTTTTGGAGCAGGTGCGATATAGGAGGAGCCGTCTTCGGCAGCAAGAAGCGCACCCTGCCCTCCCATAGAGACGAGTACGTTGCGCGCACCCATTTTTTGAAGCCGGCGCGCATACTCAAAAATTTGGCTGCTGTCGCACAAAACTGTGCCGAACAGATCTTCTAGCTCGTGGAGATTGGGCTTTATGAGAAATGGATGAAAAGGGAGCGTCTGCAGCAGCGGCTGTTTTGATGCGTCTACAATCACCGGAACATTTTTGAGGGAGAGTTTTTCCAGGATATCACGGTAAAGGGTATCCGGCATCCCGGCCGGGATACTTCCGGCGAGTATGAGGGTATCCCGGTCGGTAAGGGAAGATATGCGGGAGAGCAGACGCTGAAGGCTTTCGGGGTCGATGGAAGGCCCCATACCGTTTATCTCCGTCCCGTCAAAATCCTTTAGTTTGACATTGATGCGTGAAATCCCATCTTTTAATCTGATGAGGTCGCAGCAGATACCGGCGCTGTAGAGGCGGTGCAGTATTTCTTCTCCGACGAATCCGGCGGCAAAGCCGAGAGCGGTATTTTCGATGCCGAGGTTATGGAGGACGGTGGAGACATTGATGCCTTTTCCTCCGGGAAGGAGCTGTTCCGTTGTGGTACGGTTTGTCCTTCCTGTTGCAAAGGCATCAAGCGTTACAATATAATCAAGGGATGGATTCAGGGTCACTGTATAGATCATGGGAGCCTCTTTCCAGTTGTATAAAAATACAACTATGCACACTTTTTATTATATGATGTTGGGGCAAAAGCCCCGGCTGCGATATCCGAATATTGGGGCGGGTCAATCAGTCATAGAACCACTCCCGTGCAAGCACGTCGTGTTTCATGATTTTTGCCCCTGATATCATTATATTATAGAGCGGCAGGAGAGGCAGGTCAATCGGCGTACACAAAAACAAACGGGCGGTTATGCCTGGATAATGGAAAGAGGGAAAAATGAGCATACAAAAAAACTGCGGCATCGAACGGATAGTGGAAAAGCAGAGAGTCTTTTTTGAATCGGGAAAGACGTTCGATCTGGGATTTCGTAAGGCAGCCTTAAAGAGGCTGGAGCGTGCGATCTCAGAGCTTGAAGGGGAAATATGCGAAGCATTGGCGAAGGATCTGGGAAAATCCCGCACGGAAGGCTATATGTGCGAAGTCGGGCTGACGCTGGGCGAGATACGGGAGCAGAGGAGGAATCTGCGCAGATGGAGCCGGACAGAGCGGACAGGTGCAGGGCTGGCAAATTTCCCGGCAAAGGGATATATCGTGCAGGAGCCTTACGGTACAGTGCTCATCATGTCTCCGTGGAATTATCCGTTCATGCTGGCGATAGAGCCGCTGGCAGGGGCAATAGCGGCGGGAAACTGCTGCGTAATAAAGCCTTCAGCTTATTCGCCTGCGACTTCGGCGGTCATTGCAAAGCTGATACGAAAGACCTTTCCCGAAGGATATGTAACGGTGATAGAGGGCGGACGGAAGGAAAATGCAGAGCTTCTGGAGCAGAGATTTGATTATATCTTTTTTACGGGGAGCGTATCCGTTGGAAAACTCGTGATGGAAAAGGCGGCGGCGCATCTGACGCCGGTTTCTCTGGAGTTGGGGGGAAAGAGCCCCTGCATCGTAGACAGCACGGCGAAAATCCCGCTGGCTGCACGGCGGATTGTATTCGGAAAATTTTTAAACTGCGGACAGACGTGTGTCGCGCCGGATTATGTTCTCGTGGAAGAGAGCGTGAAGGAGGAATTATTAAAGGAGCTTATCCGCTGGACGAAGAAGATGTACGGTGACGCTCTGGAAAATGCAGATTATGGAAGGATTGTAAATAAGAAACACTTTGAACGGGTCAGAGCGCTGATAGATGAAAGGCATGTGGTGTTTGGAGGAGAAGCAAGAGAGGAGACGCTGCAGATCCAGCCGACGATACTGTTTCCGGTGTCAGAAACAGACGCATGTATGCAGGAGGAGATTTTCGGACCGATTCTGCCAGTCATTCCGGTAAAGGATATGGAGGCGGCACGTGCGTTCGTGAAACGGCGTCCACATCCGCTTGCCTGTTACGTTTTTACGAACAGCAGAAAGACAGAGCGGATGTTTATGAAGGAAACGGCGTTTGGCGGAGGCTGCATCAATGACACGATCATGCATCTGACTCCGTCAAAGCTTCCGTTTGGCGGAGTGGGCAGCAGCGGTATGGGTTCCTATCATGGCAAAAAGAGTTTCGAGACGTTCAGCCATGCAAAGAGCATATTGAAAAAATCCACATTTCTTGATGTGACAGCACGGTATCAGCCATACAAAGGATGGAAACGTTTACTCATCAGGATGATTGGAAACAGATAACGGACGCAGAAAAACAGCTGGCATACCTCGTCCCCTTCCCGCATAGATTTTAAAGAAAAATGCGGGGACAAGGAGTGGGAGGATGTTTGAGACAAGAACAGTGCGGGAAGTAGGCGAACAGCTGGGTGCAGACGTGAAGGATGGACTGACGGAAGCAGAGGCAGAGCAGAGGCTTTTGGAGAACGGACCAAATGAATTAAAGGAAAGCAAAAAGAGAACGGCGGTGCAGGCGTTTCTGGAGCAGTTGAACGACCCATTGATATATGTGCTCCTGGCTGCGGCGGCGGTCTCTTTTTTGCTGCACGAATACAGCGATGCAGTCATCATCCTGGCAGTGGTATGCTTAAACGCGGCGGTAGGCGTGCTTCAGGAGGGAAAAGCGCAGAAAGCGCTGGATTCCTTAAAAAAACTGACCCGTCCGAAGGCGTTGGTGATACGGGACGGACGGGAGAGGGAGATAGAGGCGTCGGGGCTTGTGTGCGGCGATCTGGTATGCCTGACTGCGGGGTGTCAGGTACCTGCGGACATAAGACTGACCGAGGTGGAAAACCTGAGAGTGGAGGAATCGGCGCTGACAGGAGAGACGATTCCTGTGCTTAAGCATGCAGAGGAGATAAAGACTGCCGGACGCAGGGAAATTCCTCTGGGTGACCGGAAAAATATGGCGTTTATGTCAACAATCGTGACTGCCGGCAGAGCAAAAGGGGTGGTAACTGCGGCGGGAATGGAGACGCAGATCGGCAGGATAGCGGGGATGATGAGCGAGAGCCGGGAGGAGATGACTCCTTTACAGAAGCGTTTGGGCGATCTGGGAAAGCTTTTGAGTATCCTTTCTCTCGGTATCTGCATGGCATTGTTCTTTATCGCCGTGTGGCAGAAGAGGGATGTGTTTGAAATGCTTCTGACAGCGATTTCGCTGGCGGTAGCGGCAGTCCCGGAGGGACTTCCCGCAGTAGTCACGCTTTGCCTTGCCCTGAGTGTGACGAGGATGGTAAAGGTCAATACTATTGTCAGACGTCTTCCCTGTGTGGAAACGCTGGGGGCAGTAAATGTGGTCTGTTCGGATAAAACAGGAACATTGACGAAAAACCGTATGACAGTGGAAAAGTGCTTTGTAAATCTTTGTGAGGAAAAACCGTCCGAAAGTCCGGTGTGGAAGGAGTTTTTCAGGGCGGCGGTACTGTGCAACGATGCGAGAATAGGAGAAGAAAGGATAGGAGATTCGACGGAGCTCGCGCTTTTGGACTTTGCTGCCCAAAACGGAGTATTCCGTGAAAAAGAGGAGCTGGGATTTCCGCGCCGGGCAGAGCTTGCGTTCGATTCTGACAGGAAAATGATGACGACCTTTCATAGGAACGGGGCGGGCGGGGTGTGCTATACAAAGGGCGCACCTGACCGTGTGTTGAAATGCTGCAGGTTTATCATGGACAGAGGAAAAAGGACGCCGATGACATCAGAGCACAGACGCAGGGTTGAGCGCTGTATCCGGGAAATGTCCGGCGAGGCACTGCGGACGTTGGCTGTGGCAAAAAAGGATGGTTCTCTTGCAGATGGGGAAACAGGACTGACATTTCTGGGGATACTGGGAATGAAGGATCCGATTCGTCCCGAAGCGCAGGAGGCGGTAGAGACGTTCCGGAATGCCGGCGTAAAAACGGTGATGATAACAGGGGATCATGCCGGTACGGCGTTTGCCATTGGCAGGCAGCTGGGGCTCGTATCGCGGATGGAAGAGTGTATGACGGGAGAAGAGCTTTCGGAGCTTTCACAGGAGCAGCTTTCGGAAAGGCTGGACAGGGTCCGGGTGTTTGCAAGGGTTTCTCCGGCACATAAGGTACAGATTGTGCGAGCATTTAAAAAGAGAGGAAACATCGTGGCTATGACCGGAGACGGAGTCAATGATGCTCCCTCTCTGAAAGCTGCAGATGTTGGAATCGCTATGGGAAAGGGAGGCACGGACGTGGCGCGTCAGGCATCCGACCTGATTTTGACAGATGATAACTTTGCAACGATACGCAGGGCGATAGAGGAAGGCAGAGGCGTTTATGAAAATATAAAAAAATCTGTTATCTTTCTGCTCTCCTCCAATCTGGGAGAGATCTTGACGATGTTCACAGCGGTCATTCTGGGGCTTCCGTCGCCGTTGAGATCCAGCCATATCCTCTGGATAAATCTGATTACCGATTCGCTTCCGGCGCTGGCGCTTGGCGTGGATAAAAACGATGGGAACAGGCTTATGGCTCGGCCTCCGCGCAAACCGGAGGAAAGTCTGTTTTCGGACGGCGGGATGAGGAGGACATTTTTGTATGGAGCGCTGATAGCGGGGATCAGCCTGACGGCATTTTTTACAGTGCCGTGGATATTGTTAAAGCAGGCAGGAATACCATTTTCGCCGGGGCGGATAAGGGAGCTTTTGGAAAACGGAGAGATATTACTGCGTTCCCAGACGTATGCGTTTACCGTGCTCGGCATGTCCCAGCTGTTTCATGCGGTGGGGATGCGGGATGTAAAAAAATCGGTATTCCGAATGAATGTATTTGAAAACAAACTGATGCTCGCCGCCTGTGCAGCGGGGCTTATCCTGCAGGCGGCGGTAACGGAAGTGCCGTTTTTGGTAGGAATGTTTTCAACGGTGCGCCTTTCGGGAAGAGAATGGGGATATCTGGCGGGGCTTGCGGCATTTCCGATGGTTGCGCACGAGCTGGCAGTGCTTTTTATGGAAAAGGAAGAAAAGAATCAGTCATATCCGGACAGCAGGGAAAATATATTGGAACATGACAGGGACATGCGCCCGGGAAACAGAGGCAGACAGGAGGGATGGATGTGACGGATAAAATACAGGAGCAGGTGCTGAGCCTGTTCCCGGAATATCTGAGATTTCGGTGGAAGAAGGCGGCACAGGCGGCAAAAGGGCTGCAGGAGATACGGCTGCGGGCAAAAAGGCCGGTCATCCTTTTGCTTGACGGAAAAGAGTGGTTTATGGAGGAATCCGGCGGGCTCACAATGGATGCAGAACGGGCAAGGCATCTTCCCGAGGAGGAGCTGGAGGCGGTGCTGAAACACATCTGCAAATATTCCCTTTACGCCTATGAGGAAGAGTTTTCAAAAGGATTTATCAGCGCAGAGGGTGGTTTCAGAGTAGGAATTGCAGGAGAAGTCCTTATGAGAAGGGATGGGACGGTTAAAAATATCCGCAGCGTTTCAAGCCTGAACATCCGTGTGGCGCACGAGATATGCGGCGCAGGTGCAGGAGTCCTTCCGTATCTGTATGAAAAGGGGCAGCTTGTGAGCACGCTTATCGTGTCGCCGCCGGGCTGCGGAAAGACAACGCTTTTGCGGGATTTGATACGGCTCATATCGAACGGGGATAAAGACCGTATGGGGATGACGGTCGGCGTGGTGGACGAACGTTCGGAGCTGGCTGGCTGTGTGAGAGGAATTCCGGAAAATGATCTGGGATTTCGGACGGACGTGTTGGACGGATGCCCGAAGGATGTGGGCATGATGATGCTCCTTCGGTCGATGTCACCTCAGGTAGTGGCTGTAGACGAGCTTGGGAGCGAGGCGGACGTGCGGGCGCTGGAGCAGGTCATGAAATGCGGCTGCAGCGTGCTGGCGACGATACACGCCGGCTCCTATGAAGAGCTCCGCCAAAAACAGTTTATGGAAAAGCTCATGGAAGGCAGGGCGTTTGGGCGCTATCTGGTGCTGGGGCGCAGAAACGGACGCTTTTTGACGGAGGAAGTGCTGGACCGGGACGGCAGACGTCTGGCGGAGGCGCTGTGATGCTGTCGTCGGTCGGCGCGTGCGTGACGGTCGCAGGGAGCATAGGGGCAGGATATTGTCTTTGCCGGGAAAAGAGCGAGCGCGCCGCACAGCTTTTTCTGCTGGGACGGATGTTTGAGATGACGGCAGGGGAAATAGGATACAGCCGGAGCTTTCTGCCGGATATTTTTTCGGAGACGGGCAGGCGGCTTGGCAGGGCGCAAAAGGGAGCTTCCGCAGAGCTGGGAAGCGTTCTCATCCGTGCCGGGGAGCGGATGCTGGACGAAAAGGGGCAGCCGGTGGAAACGATATGGAAAGAGGAAATGGGCATATTTTTAAAAAAGCTGCTTTTGACGGCAGACGAGGAGAGAGAGGTTCTTTCCTTTCCGGATGCAGTCTGTTATCTGGACGGGGAACGGCAGAAGCAGGCGGTAGAACGGTTTGCGGTGATTTTTCGGGAACGTGCAGAGGAAGCTTTAAAAAAGGCAGGACAGGAAAAGAGGACGGTGATGGCGGTAAGCGCGGCATGCGGGATGCTGACAGCGCTGCTTTTGATCCGATAAAACGGTCTCCGGCAGCGAGCGGGCAGTCAATAGAATGGAAAGGAAAGGTACAGGGAAGGCAGATGGAAGTCGGGCTGATCTTTAAAATTGCAGCGGTGGGGATTTTGGTGACTATTTTAAGTCAGGTGTTAAAGCACAGCGGCAGGGAAGAGCATGCTTTTTTGCTTTCGCTGGCGGCTTTGCTTTTAGTGCTTGGCTGGATAGTTCCATACATATATGATCTGTTTTCGAGTATCCAGACGCTGTTTTCACTGTAAGGGCGGAATGAATGGAATTTGTTCGTGTAGGGGCGGTCGCCCTGGTAGGAGTGATGATAGCCGTTTCGTTTAAAGGAGGACGGCAGGAATACAGTCTTTATCTGGGTGGAGCGGTATGTCTGTTGATATTTACCTGCACCGTCGCCTATATGGGGCAGGCGGAATCCCAGTTGGCCATGCTGTGGAGGCAGATAGCATCGGGAGGACGTTATGCTGCGCTTTTGTTAAAGGTGGTCGGTATCACCTGGATATGTGAGTTTGTGGCGGGGATATGCAGGGATAGCGGATTTTCCGCAGTGGCGTCGCAGGTTGAGCTGTTTGGAAAGATTGCTATCCTGTTTGCGGGGATGCCGGTCTTTCTGGCGCTGGCAGAGACAATAGCCGGATTTGCGGGGTGAACATGGAGCATTATCTGGAACAGTTGAATCTGACGGAAATGATGGCGGAGCTGGACGGATATTTTACAGGCTTTTCGTGGAATATGCAGGAAATATTCGGACAGATATTAAAAGGAAATTTCAGGGAAACACTGGAAATGGCGGGCGATGGGATAAGACAGGGGATTTGGGCGGAGTTGGGGGGATTTCGGGGGCTTCTGGCATCTCTTCTTGTGATCGGGCTTTTGTCTGTGCTTGTATCGGTTTTTATGACCAGCTTTGAAAATCATCAAACCGCTCAGATAGCTCATTATATCTTTTATCTGCTTCTGATGACGGTACTTTTAAAGATTTTTTCGGCGGGATATGAGCTGGCAGAGCAAAGCCTGACGGCGATGACCGGGGTATCGAGACTGACGCTCCCGGCGCTGTGTCTGTCGCTTGGACCGGCTGCGGGGAGTATCACGGCGGCGGGATATTATGAGCTGGCGCTTGTGCTGATATTTCTGGTGGAAACCTTTTTGCTGAATATCTGTCTGCCATTGATGCCGGTGTTCATGCTGCTTCTTTTGATGAACGGGGTATGGGAGGAGGGGCGCCTTTCTTCTTTGGCGTCGCTGCTGGAAAAGGGGGTTATTTTTGCGTCAAAGTGCTGCATTGGGGCGGTGACCGGGCTGGGAGTTTTGCAGTCCATGGTAGCCCCGGCGCTGGACAGCTTAAAGCGCACGACGGCGCAGAAGGCAGTGTCTGCAATCCCCGCGCTTGGAGATTTAGCGGAGGGAACGACACAGATACTGATCGGATCAGCGGTTCTTGTCAAAAACAGCATCGGACTGTTTACGGTTGTCTTACTGACAGCGCTTCTTGCTGTCCCGTTTTTTAAAATATTTGCCTATGGTGTTTTATTAAAGACAGCGGGCGCGCTTATCGGTATTGTGGCGGACAAAAGGCTCGTGGGGTGTATTGAACGGACGGCAGACGCAGTATTTCTGATGCTTCGGCTGGCGGTGTCCGGAGCGGCATGCTTTTTGATATTGACGGCTATTGTGATATGCCTGGTGCGGGGAGGAGGATAGCATGAAAGATTTTTTGAGGCTTTTAAAGGATACGGCGGTATTTTTGCTGGCAGCGCAGATGCTGATGCATTTTTTGCCTGCAAAAAAATATGAAAAATACGGGAAGCTGATGGTAAGCCTCATCGTTTTGTCGCAGCTTACGCTTCCGATTCTTTCAATCGTACAAAAAGATGCAACAGGGCAGTTCTGGAATGCATTCGGACATCTGGAGGAGGAAAACGAGATGTTTTCGGGGAGACTTGCTGCATTGGAGGGCACGGGAGAGGATGTGATCAGAAACGGGATAGTGCAGTCGGTAGAGCAGAAGGTGGAGACCGTCGCAGCCGGGGCAGGGGTCGAGGTGGCGGATGTGCGGCTTAAGGAGGACGGCGTTGTATTAATAGAGGTAAAAAGGGCAGGGGCGCGGGACAGAGGGGATATCGTTCCGGTAAAGAAGGTCGTGATAGGAGCAGAAAACGGAGGGGGAGATCCAATCCCGGCAGAGGGAGCAGCCTTAAAAGGCAGTATTCGCACGGATTTGGAAAAGCCTTTTGCCAAAGCACTGGATATGCAGCAGGAGGCTGTGGAGGTGGTCGAGCTTGAGTAAAGTCTATGAGTGGTGCAGGGCACGGATGACGAAGGAAAATATGATCGTGCTGGCGCTGACGGGCGTGCTTTTGATGGTGGCAGCCATTCCTGCAAACGGAGGGAAAAGAAATGAGAAGGAGCCGGCTGCGGCCGTTCAGTCAGACGGCATGAGCGGAAATGAGCAGGAACAGGGGAGGCAGAGTCCGTCTGTCGGGCTGGAAAGACGTCTTGAAAAATTTCTTTCCTGCATGGACGGCGCAGGAAGGGTAAAGGTGATGATAACCTTTTCTTCATCCGAGGAGCAGATCGTGGAAAAGGATGCTCCATCGGGCAGTATTTCACAGACGAGCGAGAACGATGGGGCGGGCGGCAGCAGGAGCGTTATGACAAAACAGACACAGGAAAGCACGGTCTATGTGACCGGGCGTGACGGGACGCAGTCGCCGTATGTGTCAAAGACTCTTTCGGCCAGAGTCGAGGGAGTGACGGTGCTGGCAGAGGGCGGCGGTTCCCGGGCGGTACAGAAGAATATTACGGATGTGATAGAGGCATTATTTGGTATCGAGGCTCATAAAATTAAAGTAGCAAAACTAAAAGGGGAAGCAGAAGGGAGCAGAAATTGAAAAAAATGTTCAAACGCAATCAGGTCATGATAACAGCGCTGGCTATTATGATAGCGGTGGCAGGGTATCTGAATTTTGCCGGGACACAGATAGGGGAAGAAGAGCTGGTGAGCGCCGGGGCTCAAAAGGCGGGGGAGGACATGGAAGCTCTTCTGGAGCTTTCGGATGAGGATTTGGCGGCGGACATTCCGAGCCTTGACTCGGATATGGAGGAGGCTGCGGCAGAAAATTATCTGGATGCCGATATGCAGGCTGCGGACAGCGCGGATGTTTCTATCGTAACGGATTATATTGATGAGGAAGCTGCAGAAGCAGATACACAGGCATCCGGGCAGGAGGCAGAGGTGAAGGACGGAGAGATACCGGGCGAGGCGGTTTTTACCAATTCGGACGGTTTGAACAGTCTTTCCGGGGCACGCCTCTTAAAAGAACAGACCCGTGCCAAAAATAAGGAAACGCTTTTGGAGATAATCAATAATGCCAACATTGCGGAGAGCCAGAAGCAGGAAGCTGTAGACAGCATGATAGAGCTGACAGATGTTGCGGAGCGCGAAACCGCGGCGGAAATACTTCTGGAAACGAAAGGGTTTGCCGATGCGGTAGTGACGATAACGGAGGATTCAGCTGATGTGGTCGTCGGGATATCGGCGCTTACAGATGCCCAGTGCGCCCAGATAGAGGATGTGGTATCGAGAAAGACAGGGGTACCCGCAGAAAATATCGTGATCAATCCGTTGGCGGGACAGTGACGTTCATTATGCGCCCTGCTCAAACAATTCATGTTCAGTCTGCTGCAGCGCAGTTTCCCAAAGGGTGGATACCGGCAGGAGATTACGCTGCGGCAGTCCGGTGAACAGTGATCAGGGAGTAGCTGTCTGTAAAATTGCAAAAAAGAAATGCGTGCGAAACAAAGAAAAATGTGTTACACTGATTCTGATTGTACTAAGATAACAGGAAATGTACATTATATAAATGGAGTAACTGGATTGTCATAAAAGGAGATACGGAATGAAAAGAATATTTTTGATCGTATTGGACAGTGTGGGGATAGGGGCAATGCCGGATGCTGATTCCTATGGGGATGCAGGTACGAATACTTTAAAAGCTGCGGCCTCCAGCCCTTACTTTGATATGAAAAATATGGCTTCGCTGGGGTTGTTTGACCTGGACGGGATCGACTGGCATGAGCCTTTTGGAGCAATTTCGGGAAGGATAGCCCGCATGGAGGAAGCCTCCAAAGGAAAGGATACGACAACGGGACACTGGGAGATAGCGGGCATCTGCTCTCCTCAGCCGATGCCGACCTATCCGCAGGGCTTTCCGCAGGATGTGCTGGACAGATTCAGCGAGGCGGTAGGAAGGGGCGTTTTGTGCAACAAGCCTTATTCCGGAACAGATGTGATAAGGGATTACGGCGATGAGCATGTGAAGACCGGAAAATTGATAGTCTATACGTCGGCGGACAGCGTATTTCAAATAGCGGCGCATGAGGATGTGGTTCCGGTGGAGGAGCTGTACCGGTATTGTGAGATCGCCCGCAGCCAGCTGCAGGGAGAGCATGGCGTAGGCAGGGTCATCGCGCGCCCTTTTACAGGTGAGAGCGGAAATTATACGAGGACGCCGAGACGGCACGATTATTCGCTGCTTCCTCCATCGGTAACGATGCTGGATCAGCTAAAGAATGCCGGAAAGGATGTAATCGGAGTCGGAAAGATACGTGATATCTTTGCGGGCAAGTCCATTACGGAATATGTAACGACTTCCGGTAACGAGGACGGCATTGAGAAAACGCTGGATTATCTGAAAAAAGATTTTGACGGGCTGTGCTTTGTCAATCTGGTGGATTATGACATGCTTTATGGGCACCGCAGGGATGTGGACGGCTATGCCAGAGCGCTCACCTTTTTTGATAAAAAGCTGCCGGAGATGCTGGCACTTTTAAGAGAGGACGATGTGCTGATGATAACGGCGGATCATGGCTGCGATCCTTCTTATACGAAGACAACCGACCATACGAGGGAATATACGCCATTTTTAATGGCTGGACCGTCGATTGTTCCCGGAAACCTCGGCACACGCAGGACATTTGCGGATATCGGCGCTACCGTGCTGGACTGTTTCGGGATAACCCCTGAATTTGAGGGAGAATCCATGCTGCCGTAAACGGCGGGAACGTGACAGGGCGATGCAGGAGACATCGCCGTAAAATACCATTTTTTTACCGGAGGAGATTTATTTTGGGCAATCTGAAAGAAGAAATAAACAGAAGAAGGACATTTGCAATCATTTCCCATCCCGACGCGGGTAAGACAACGCTGACAGAGAAATTCCTGTTGTATGGCGGGGCAATCAATCTGGCGGGTTCCGTAAAGGGAAAGGCGACAGCGCGGCATGCGGTGTCGGACTGGATGGAGATAGAGAAGCAGAGAGGTATTTCGGTTACTTCTTCGGTTCTTCAGTTTGAATATGACGGTTTCTGTATCAATATCCTGGATACACCGGGACATCAGGATTTCTCGGAGGATACGTACCGGACACTGATGGCAGCGGATTCTGCAGTCATGGTCATTGACGCCAGCAAGGGTGTTGAGGCGCAGACGCGCAAGCTGTTCAAGGTCTGCGTCATGAGAAAGATACCGATATTTACATTTATCAACAAGATGGACAGGGATGCAAACGATACGTTCGAGCTGCTGGATGATATAGAGAAGGAGCTGGGGATAGCTACCTGCCCGATGAACTGGCCTATCGGTTCGGGAAAGAGCTTTAAAGGCGTGTATGACAGGGAAAAGCGCTGCGTGATAACCTATTCAGATACGGAAAAGGGAACGAAGGAAGGCGAGGCGACAGAAATCCCGGTTGACGAGCTGGACAAGCTTACAGGATTTGTAGGAGAGAACCTGAAAGAAAAGCTTATAGAAGAAATAGAGCTTTTGGACGGGGCGAGCGCAGAATTTGATTTGGAGCAGGTACAGGCGGGAGAATTGACACCGGTATTTTTTGGCTCAGCGCTTACGAACTTTGGCGTGGAAGACTTTTTGCAGCACTTTTTAAAGATGACAACGACTCCCCTGCCGCGCCGCTCGGATGCCGGGCTGATAGACCCTGCGGAGCACGCGTTCAGCGCTTTTGTATTTAAGATTCAGGCGAATATGAATAAGGCACACCGCGACAGAATCGCGTTCATGCGCATCTGTTCGGGCAAATTCGAAGCGGATATGGATGTAAAGCATGTCCAGAGCCAGCGGGTGATGAGGCTTTCTCAGCCCCAGCAGATCATGGCAAATGACAGAAAGATTCTGTCAGAGGCCTATGCGGGGGATATCATCGGCGTGTTCGATCCGGGCATCTTTTCCATTGGTGATACACTCTGCATGCCGAAGGAACAATTTGCGTATGAAGGGATACCGACCTTTGCGCCGGAGCATTTCGCGAGAGTGCGCCAGATAGATACGATGAAGCGTAAGCAGTTCGTAAAAGGTATCAATCAGATAGCGCAGGAAGGCGCGATACAGATATTCCAGGAGTTCAACACCGGTATGGAGGAAATCATCGTAGGCGTTGTGGGCGTCCTGCAGTTTGACGTGTTAAAATTCCGTCTGGAAAGCGAATATAATGTGGATATCAAACTGGAGCCGCTCCCTTATGAGCATATCCGCTGGATAGAAAATAAGGACGAGGTGGATCTGACAAAGATAGTAGGAACTTCCGATATGAAGAAGATAAAAGACCTGAAGGGCAACCCGCTTCTGCTGTTTGTCAACGCATGGAGCGTCGGCATGGTACAGGACCGTAACAAGGGGCTGATACTCTCTGAATTCGGGAAAAACTAAGGCAGAAAATAAACCTATGCAAAACAGACAGATTTTGTTATAATACCCTCAGTGAATAAGTATAAAGGAGGCGCCATTATGGAGAAAGAGACCAAGAAGAATACCTATGTACTGCAGGAGGATGAGAATATCGGTACCGTGCAGATTGCGGATGAAGTGGTTGCGATCATTGCGTCCTTAGCCGCTACGGAGGTGGAAGGCGTTTCTTCCATGGCCGGCAACATCACCAATGAAGTGATGAGCAAGGTGGGCGTAAAGAACCTGACAAAGGGCGTTAAGGTGGAAGTGTATGGTTCTGATGTAAAAGTCGGGCTGGCAGTTTTACTTGAGTACGGATACAATATTCCTGCAACCTGTCAGAAAGTACAGGAGCGCGTAAAGAATGCGATTGAGAATATGACAGGGTTAAATGTGACGGATGTGGATATCCGCATTGCGGGCGTCAACATGAATACGGCAAAGCACTGAGAGATACAGGTAGGAGATCAGATGAACAGAACAGAGCAGAGGGAGCATATTTTTATGCTGCTTTTCCGTGTGGAATTCAACCAGAAAGCCGATATGGAAGAGCAGTGTACCCTTTTTTTTGAAGAGGCAGAGACGGATATTTCCGAGAAGGACAGGGATTACATCCGGTCCAAGTATGAGAAGATTGCAGAGAAGCTGCCGGAAATCGACAGCATGATAAATGAGACGGCAAAAGGCTGGGATACCCAGAGAATGGGTAAAGTGGAGCTGGCTATCATCCGGTTGGCCGTCTACGAGATAAAGTATGATGAAAGCGTGCCTACGGGTGTTGCCATCAATGAGGCTGTAGAGCTTGCAAAGAAATTCGGGCAGGACAGCTCCGCAGGTTTTGTGAATGGCATTCTGGCGAAATTCGCATGAAAAATGTCTATACGGTAGCCCAGGTAAACTCTTACATTAAAAACATGTTTACCCAGGACTTTTTACTCCAGTCCATTCTGGTGAAAGGTGAAGTGAGCAACTGCAAGTACCATTCTTCGGGACATATTTATTTTACCCTGAAGGATGCCAAGGGTGCGATCGCATGCGTGATGTTTGCCGGCAACCGGAGCGGACTGAAATTTCATATGCGGGAAGGTCAGCAGGTGGTCGTTGCCGGAACGGTGGACGTGTATGAGAGGGACGGCAAATATCAGCTCTATGCCAGAGAGATCATTCTGGATGGGGCAGGGCTTTTGTATGAGCGATTTGAGCAGCTGAAAAGGGAGCTGGAGGACAGAGGGCTGTTTGCTCCGGAATATAAGCGGCCGATTCCAAGGTTTATCAATCGTCTGGGCGTTGTGACGGCTCCGACAGGTGCGGCGGTGCGCGATATCATCAACATTGCGAGACGCCGCAACCCTTATGTTCAGATAATCCTTTACCCGGCGGTCGTGCAGGGAGATCAGGCTCCGCAGAGTATCGTAAACGGGATACGGGCGCTGGAGCAGGCTGGTGTTGATGTGATGATCGTTGGAAGAGGCGGAGGCTCCATCGAAGACCTTTGGGCATTTAATGAAGAAATTGTGGCGCAGGCAATATTTGACTGCAGCATTCCAATTATTTCGGCAGTGGGGCATGAGACGGATACTACTATCGCGGATTATGTCGCTGACCTGCGCGCTCCGACGCCGTCTGCGGGGGCAGAGCTGGCAGTTTATGATTTCGGCCTTGCAGATGCACAGCTAAAAGAGCTGGAGGCAGGGATTACACGCAGGATGAAACAGAAGATACGGACCGCACGGATGCGTCTGGAGCATGACCAGACGCGTTTACGGTATTTAAGCCCTATGGGGCAGATACGGGAAAAAAGAAGCTGGCTGTGCCAGATGGAGGAAAGGCTTCAGGACAGGATGCAGCGGCAGATACAGATAAACCGGTATACGCTCTCTTTGTATGTGGAGAAGCTGAAAGGCCTTTCTCCGCTGGAAAAGCTGAATCAGGGTTTTTCCCATGTGGCGGATGGACAGGGCAGGACGGTAACGGACGTAGACCGCGTGCAGCCGGGTGAATTGCTGACGATACATGTCAAAAACGGCAGAATCACGGCAGAAGTGAAGGAGAAGGAACAATGGAAGCAGCCAAAAATGAGCTGACGCTGGAAGAGGCGTTTGCCCGTCTGGAGGAAGTGACGAGGATGCTGGAGGATGAGGATATCTCTCTGGAGCAGTCGTTTGCCGTTTATCAGAAGGGGATGGAGCTTTTAAAATATTGCAATGAAAGCATTGATAAGGTAGAAAAGAAGGTTCTGGTTTTAAACGGGGAGGGAAAACTGGATGAATTTTAAGGAGGAGCTGGCGCAGCGTACCGCAGAGGCGGAAGAGGTACTGAAACGGTATCTGCCCAAAGAAGAGGGATTTCAGAAACAGGTCTTAGAGGCGATGAATTACAGTGCGCTGGCAGGAGGAAAGCGGCTGCGCCCTGTGCTGATGGCGGAGAGCTTCCGTCTGTGCGGGGGGCAGGGCGATATTGTAAAACCTTTTATGGCTGCGCTGGAGATGATACATAATTATTCTCTCGTACATGACGACCTGCCGTCGATGGATAATGATGAATACAGGCGGGGCAGGAAGACGACATGGACTGTGTATGGAGAAGGAATGGCGGTACTTGCAGGAGACGCTCTTTTAAATTATGCGTTTGAGACTGCGGCTTCGGCATTTGACCTTGTAGAAAATCTGCCGGCAGACAGAAAGATGCAGGGATTTCGGGCTGTGGCGCGTGCGCTGCAGATTCTTTCCGGAAAGGCGGGGGTATATGGCATGATAGGCGGTCAGTGCGCCGATATCTGCGGAGAGGAGCTTCCTGAGGAAAAGGTGACAAAGGAGCTTCTCTGGTACATCCACAAGAACAAAACTGCAGCTCTGATAGAAGCGGCGCTTATGATAGGAGCAGTCCTTGCGGGGGCATCCGAAGAAGACAAGGCAAGGCTGGAAAAGGCGGCGGAAAATATCGGCATCGCCTTTCAGATTCAGGATGATATTCTGGATGTGACCAGTTCGCTGGAGGTGCTCGGCAAACCGGTAGGGAGTGACGAGAAAAATCATAAGGTGACTTATGTGAGCTTAAACGGGCTGGATCAGTCCCATCGGGATGTGGCTGCCCTGTCGGAAGAGGCGCTCGAGATACTGCGGGCATTTCCGCAGCGGAACCTGTTTTTTGAGGAGCTTGTTATGACACTGATCAACAGGGAAAAATAGAAGGAGGCTTTGCATGCTTCTGGAACAGATACAGCAGACGAATGATATTAAAAATATAAACCCGAAGGATTATCCGAAGCTCGCAGAGGAGATACGTCAGTTCCTTATTGAAAAGATAAGTATGACGGGCGGACATCTTGGCTCCAATCTGGGAGCTGTGGAGCTGACGATGGCAATGCATCTGGCGCTCGAGCTGCCGGATGATAAAATCGTATGGGATGTGGGGCATCAGTCTTATACACATAAGCTTTTGACCGGACGTCGGGAAGGCTTTGACCAGCTCCGCAAGTACGGCGGGATGAGCGGCTTTCCAAAAAGAAAAGAAAGCGACTGCGACAGCTTTGATACAGGACATTCCTCGACGTCCATATCGGCGGGGCTTGGCCTTGTGCGGGCACGGGATATTCAGGGAAAAGACAATACCGTGATATCGGTCATCGGGGACGGTGCGCTGACGGGCGGTATGGCATATGAGGCGCTCAATAATGCGGCGCGGATGGATACAAATTTTATTATTATTTTAAATGACAACAACATGTCCATTTCGGAAAATGTCGGCGGCGTATCAAAATATCTGAACAATATCCGCACGTCAAACACCTATCTGGACATTAAAGATAATATTTATGACGCGATACGCGGAACCCGTTACGGCGATGAGGTCGTGTCCGGGGTACGCCGTGCAAAGAACAGCCTAAAACAGCTCATGATACCGGGAATGTGGTTTGAGGATATGGGGATAACCTACCTTGGCCCTGTGGACGGACATGATGTGAACGGGCTGGTCAGAGTAATAAAGGAAGCGAAGAGGCGCAAAAACTGCGTGCTCATCCATGTGCTGACCCAGAAGGGAAAAGGATATGGACCGGCGGAGAAGCATCCGGCGCGTTTCCATGGTGCGGAGCCGTTTGATGTGGCGACCGGCGTTCCGTTAAAGAAAAAGACGAAGGCGAATTATACGGATATTTTCTCTACCGTAATGGTCAAGCTGGCTGCGCGGCATGAGGACGTTGTGGCTATCACGGCGGCAATGCCGGACGGAACCGGATTGAAGCGCTTTAAGAGTGCATATCCGGAGCGTTTTTTTGACGTGGGCATCGCGGAAGAGCATGCGGTCACGTTTGCGGCGGGGCTTGCGGTGGGCGGCCTGCATCCGGTAGTGGCGATATATTCCTCCTTTTTGCAAAGGGCATATGACCAGATATTGCACGATGTGTGCCTGCAGAATGTGCCGGTGATATTTGCGATAGACAGAGCAGGACTCGTAGGCAGCGACGGAGAGACACATCAGGGTATTTTTGATCTGTCCTATCTGTCATCCATTCCGAACATGCATATCATGGCGCCTAAGAATAAATGGGAGCTTTCCGATATGATGAAATTCGCCTATGCGTTTCAGGGACCGATTGCGATCCGTTATCCGAGAGGAGAAGCCTTTGACGGTCTGGCGGAGCATCGGGCAGAGATACGTATGGGAAAGAGCGAGATGATTTCTGAAGAGAGCGGAATTGCCCTGTTTGCGCTCGGGAGCATGGTAAAGACGGCTATTGAGGTGCGGGAAGCGCTGAAAGAAAAGGGGATTTCCTGTACGCTTGTAAACGCGCGCTTTGCAAAGCCCATCGATGAAGAGATGATTCGTTATCTGGCGCAAAATCATGATATTATCGTGCCGATGGAAGAAAATGTGGCGAGCGGCGGACTGTCTGAGAAAACAGTCACCCTGGTAAATCAGGAAAAGCTTCCGGTAACGGTGATTCCGGTGACAATACCGGATGAATATGTGGAACACGGGAACGTGGATATTTTAAAGGATGAGATAGGAATAAGCACGGAGAAAGTCGTGGAAAAAATAGAGAGGTTGTTACAGCACAGATGAAGGAACGGTTGGATGTCCTGCTCGTAAAGCAGGGGCTGGCAGAGTCCAGAGAGAAGGCAAAGGCGGTCATCATGGCGGGAGAGGTATTTGTCCAGGGACAGAGAGAGGACAAGGCCGGCTCGATGTTTGATGAGACAAAGGTGCAGATAACAGTGAAGGGAAGCTCCTTAAAATATGTGAGCCGCGGCGGACTGAAGCTGGAAAAGGCGATGGCGGAATTCCCCATCGTTCTGACGGATAAGGTGTGCATGGATATCGGGGCATCAACGGGCGGATTTACGGACTGCATGCTGCAAAGCGGCGCGCAGAAGGTGTATTCAGTGGACGTAGGACACGGACAGCTGGCGTGGAAGCTTCGACAGGATGAGCGGGTCGTCTGCATGGAAAAGACGAATTTTCGCTATCTGACCCGGGAACAGATTGCGGATGACCTTGATTTTGCCTCTGTGGATGTTTCCTTCATTTCTCTGACGAAGATCCTGCTTCCGGCATGGAGACTTTTAAAAACAGGCGGACAGATGGTATGCCTGATAAAGCCGCAGTTTGAAGCGGGCAGGGAGAAGGTCGGCAAAAAGGGAGTCGTGCGCGAAAGGAGCGTACATCGGGAAGTAATCGCCAAGGTTATGGATTTTGCGGATATTGTACAGTTTGAAGTGCTGGGGCTGACCTGGTCTCCGATCAAGGGACCGGAAGGGAATATAGAATATCTGATCTTCCTGCAGAAAAAGGACTGCGACGATGTTCCGGAAACGGAGCAGGAGGCAGAGGCGCTTCTGGCGAAAGTACAGGAGGAAAAATCCGGTATTTCCGCTACTGAGGAGCATATGACCCTGATTTCGCGGATCGTGGAAGGCTCGCATGGAGAGCTTCAGGAGTAAGCGGATGAAACATTTTATCATTATAACAAATAAGCCGAAGGATCCGGCGCTTGAGCTGACCCGAAGAACGGCAGGGTATCTGGAACAGCACGGCGCGTCCTGTACGGTCTGTGCAGATGAGATGCCGCAGGAGGCATGGGAGGAGCTGCTTTCAAAAGAAGCGGGACATACTGATGCGATACTTGTTCTGGGCGGCGATGGAACGCTTCTGCGCGCGGCAAGGGATACGGTCGGAAGCCGGATTCCGATACTGGGCGTCAATATCGGTACGCTGGGCTATTTGACAGAGGTGGAGCCGGCGAATCTGGAAGATGCTCTGCAAAAGCTTCTGGATGGGAACTTTTGTGTGGAAGAACGCATGATGTTGAGCGGCGCGGTATTTCGGGAGGGAACGCTTCGGGAAGAGAACTGCGCGCTGAATGATATTACGATCACACGCTGTGGGCATCTTAGAATGCTGTATTTTCAGATTTATGTAAATGGCAAGCTGTTAAAGGAATACCATGCGGACGGCATCATAATCGCGACGCCGACCGGTTCGACCGGTTACAATATGTCGGCTGGAGGCCCTATCGTGGAGCCGGGAGCACAGCTTATCGTACTGACGCCGGTGTGCCCCCATACGCTGCAGACAAGAAGCGTTATCCTTCGGGCGGACGATGAAATCTCCATCCGCATCATCGGAAAGGCGGGAATGGAGGAAACCGGGATAGAGGCATGCTTTGACGGCAGCAGAAATATAGGATTGGGCGCAAAAGACGAGGTGCATGTAACAAAAAGTATACAGACAACATCTATCGTCAAGCTCAGCGAGGCGTGCTTTCTGGACGTCCTTCACCGTAAGCTGAACGAATGAGCGCGCTGTAAAGAGGAGCAGATGGAATGAAACAGAACAGACATCAGAAAATAGCGGAGCTAGTATCGCGCTATGAGATAGAGACGCAGGAGGAGCTTGCGGAAAAACTGAAGGAGGCGGGATTTTCCGTAACGCAGGCGACGATTTCCAGAGATATCAGACAGATGAATCTGTCCAAGCTTCCGGCGGGAAATGGCAGGCAGAAGTATGTCATCCTGAAACAGGAGCATGAGCTTTTGGCGGATAACAAATATATCCGCGTGCTCCGGGACGGTTTTGTTTCTATGGACATGGCGCAGAATATCCTTGTGATGCGTACGGTTTCCGGAATGGCTATGGCGGTAGCGGCTGCGCTGGATGCCATCCATTTTAGCGAGGTGGTAGGCTGTATCGCGGGCGACGATACTATCATGATAGCGGTCCGTTCTGTGGACGATACAAAAATCCTGATGGAAAAAATCAGGGAACTGATACATAACGGGGTAAAGGAGTAAAACGTGTTAATAAGCCTGCATGTGAAAAATCTGGCTTTGATCGAAGAAACGGAAGTTTTTTTCGGACAGGGATTGAATATCCTGACCGGTGAGACCGGTGCGGGAAAATCCGTCGTTCTGGGTTCAGTGGCGCTGGCGCTGGGGCAGAAGGCAGACCGGGATATGATAAGGACGGGAGCGGATTATGCCCTGATAGAATTGAATTTTGAGGTGACGGAGGCGGCGCGGCGAAAGCTTGCAGAAATGGACATTCCGGTGGATGATGACCAGGTGATCCTTCAGAGACGCGTGATGCCGGCGCGGAGCATCTGCCGCATCAACGGAGAGACTGTAAACGTCCGGATATTGAAGGAGCTGGCAGGTCTTTTGATAGATATTCACGGACAGCATGACAGTCAGGTGCTTTTGCAGACGAAAAGACATCTGGAAATTCTGGACGGCTATGCGGGAGAGCAGCTTTCGGAGGTAAAGGCAGCTTATCATAAGGAGTGGCAGAAAAAGAATGCCATTACAAAGGAGATTCTGGAAAACGGTTTGGATGAGGCTGCAAGAAAGCGGGAAATATCGTTGGCAGAATTCGAGCTGGAGGAGATAGAAAGCGCGGCACTTTTGGAAAAAGAGGACGAAGAGCTTGAGAAGGATTACCGCAGGATGGTGAACGGACGCAGGATAGTGGAAACGCTCAACCTGGTCCATGCACTGACCGGATATGAAAGTTCGGAGAGTGCCGGTGAAGCGGCAGGACGCGCCCTGCGGGAACTTTCGGGCATCGTTTCCTATGACGAGGAGCTGGAGGAGATATATCGCCAGCTTTCGGAAGTGGATGGACTTTTGAACGATTTCAACCGGACGGTTTCGGACTATCTTTCCGATATCGAATTTGAGGAAGAAGCATTCCGGGCGGTAGAAAAGCGTCTGGATGATATAAACCGCCTGAAGGATAAATACGGAAGGAGCATTTCAGAGGTGCTCCTTTATGCGAAAAGGCGGCAGGAGGAGCTGGACAGACTTAAACACCAGGACGAATGGCTGTCAGGAAAGCGCGCAGAGCTCGCATGCGCGCAGGAAAGGCTTACAGAGCTTGCCGGGAAGCTTACAGGAATCCGTAAAAAGGCGGCGAAGGCATTTACAGCCGATATGCAGGCGGCGCTTCAGGATATGAATTTTCTGCATGTGGAATTTGAGGTTTCTTTGACAGGCAAAGAGGAATGTGGTCCGGACGGGATGGACGATGCGGTCTTTTTGATATCCACAAATCCGGGAGAGCCGGTAAAACCCCTTGCGTCTATTGCCAGCGGAGGTGAATTGTCCCGTATCATGTTGGCGTTAAAGACCATTACGGCGAAGCAGGAAACGATAGGGACGTTTATTTTTGATGAAATCGATGCCGGAATCAGCGGAAAAACCGCATGGAAGGTATCTCAGAAGTTGGGGATTCTTGCAAAAACCCATCAGATAATATGCATCACTCATCTGCCTCAGATAGCGGCGATGGCAGATCATCATTTTTATATCGAAAAGAATGCGGTGGGAGCTTCTACGGAAACTACTATTGAAGAGCTTTCTGAAGACGGAAGCTTAAAAGAGCTGGCGCGTCTGTCCGGGGCAGCGGAGCTTACGCCATCGGTTTTGGCAAATGCAAAAGAAATGAAGGAATTGGCAGAAAAAAATAAATAGAACCGAGCATACTAAGGAGGACGTGAAGCTGCGTCCTCCTGTTTTTGTGTTTTTTCAACAGCATGGGGGATGCCAACTTTGGACGAAAGGAAGGGATGCTGGTGAAAAAGAGGAAAAGAAGATATAAGACGCTTATATGGTCGGTATTTTCGGTTGCCGCCGCAGCACTTTTAGGCGGATGGCTTTTTTATACATGGGAAAAAATTCCGGCTTCTATCAGGATAAAAGCGGGAAGTGAGCAGGAATTATCCCTGAATGTGCCCGTTATGGGGGAAATTTATTCGCCTTATCGGGAAAAGGAGGAAGTGATTCCGGTAAATTTGAGCAGACCGGTGACGGTTATGGCAAACCGGATGCAGGAATATACGATGGATGTGAAGCTGTTTGGAGTAATTCCTTTTAAAACGGTGAACGTTCAGGTGATACCGGATAAGATGCTTGTGCCGGCAGGTGTCCCGATAGGAATTTATGTAAAAACGGACGGCATCCTTGTTATCGCGCAGGGGGATTTTGAGGGGATGGATCATACGAGAAAAGAACCTGCGAAACACCTTTTGCAGGCGGGAGATTATATTTTGAAAGCAGATGAGCAAGAGGTAGCATCAAAGGCGGATTTTACAAAGAAGATTTCTGAGTCCGGCGGCAGGGATATGGTCCTTACTATCCGGCGGGAGGAGGAGATTTTTGACATAAAGGTACATCCGGAGCAAAATGTGAATGGGGAGTATAAGCTGGGAATCTGGATTCGGGATAACGCGCAGGGGGTAGGGACGATGACCTATCTGGATGAAGATGCGTCTTTCGGTGCGTTGGGGCATGGGATCAATGACACGGACACGGCGCTTTTGATGGAGGTAAAGGGAGGGAGCCTTTATAAAACGGAGATAATCGCAATAAAAAAAGGACAGGGAGGTACGCCCGGGGAGCTGACGGGAGTGATAGATTACAATTTATCAAACAAGATAGGAACGATTGATACCAATTCTGTAGAGGGAATTTTTGGAACAGTGGATTTGAAAGGTGCGGATACCGTATCGAGGGAAGCGATGCCGATTGGATTGAAACAGGATGTGGAGCCTGGAAAAGCACAGATTTTGTGCTGTGTGGACGGCGAAAAGATACCAAAAAGTTACGATGTGAACATCAAAGCAGTGCATTTGGATCATGATAACATAAATCGGGGAATAGAATTGGAGGTAACGGATGCTGCCCTGCTGGAGCAGACAGGAGGGATAGTGCAGGGGATGGGAGTGATTGATAATAGGGACAACACAAAAAAGCCCGTAAATAATAGATTTTCAGCAGTTACCCTAAAATTGACCATGATATAGGTGTCCGACCAACACCGGCACATCAGACTTGATGTTCCACTATGATAGAGGAACATCGTAACACAATCAAGTTTTTCATAGAGGCACATCACAATTTTATATAGAGTTCCATAGAGGAACATCATACATAGAGCATTTATTCGCCCCGAATATGGGGATGGATAGGTGCTCTTTTTTTATGCCCAAAACTAAAGGGGAAATCTAAAAGATAAGGAGGCGTTGACTTTGAATGGAGTTCAAATTTAGTTCCGAAAAGCCAAATGATTGCCGCTACTGTTATTTTTGGAAAAATAATAAGGATGGTTGTGAGCTTGGCGAAGGTAATTGCCATTATCGTATCGAAGACAAAAAGTCAGTTAGTGAATGTGATGATTGTCCTTATGGGAGAGCCGGTCCGTGTATCGGATGGTGTACCAGAAAAATTTTAAAAGAAATGGGAATGAGCTGATATAGGAGACAGGTGGTGAGAATGAGTAATGTTTGATTACTTTTATGGCAAACAGGCGGATCAATTTGCTTTTTATCGTGTACCCAAAACGCTTTTCACAGAAGAAAAATTCTGGAATGTATCAGCGGATGCCAAAATGCTTTATGGGATTTTGCTTGATCGCATGAACCTTTCTGCTGAAAATAGCTGGCTGGATGATGCAGGTCGTGTATATATTATTTTCACGATTGGAGAAATCAAAAATTCTCTTGGCTGTGCTGAGAAAAAGGCAGTAAAGCTTTTAGATGAGCTGGAAAAGAAATGTGGTCTGATTGAGCGTAAGAGACAAGGGCTTGGAAAACCAAACCTGATTTATGTGAAAAATTTCGTGTCTGATGCTGTGGAAAGACAGTTCTTGAATTGCCAAAAGGACAATTCTGGACTTGTCGATACCACAATTCAGGAGCTGTCAAAAGCACAATGTAATAATACTGATATAAATAATACTGAGCATAATAATACTGATCTTTTCTTTTCTCCCGATTTTTCTGGAAAGGGATACGACGGGATCGGAGAGTTCAATCGCTATTATGAGTATTTTTATGATGAGCTTGAAATAGAAAATCTGAAACATGATTTTCAGTTTGACGATGAGATTTTAGACATGATACTCAGGCTGATTGTAGAGGTGATGTGCAGTAAGCGTAGGCAGATACGCATTGCCAGTGATGATAAGCCAATCGAAATCGTTAAAAGTACTTTCATGAAGCTTAATTCAGAACACATCAGGTTTGTTATGGACCGATTTAAAGAAAATACAACAGAAATTAGGAATATCAAGCAGTATCTACTGGCTTCGATATATAACGCCCCCTACACCATAGACGCTCACTATGACGCACAGGTGAGACATGATATGGCTACAGGGAAAATTTGAGAAGGTGATAAATGTGTAAAATAAGAATAGCGGAAAGCGAGGTGTAGAAAATTGTCGAAAAAAGCGACTGTAATTGCTGTGGTAAACCAGAAAGGCGGAACCGGAAAGACAACTACTTGCGAAAATTTAGGGGTTGGTCTTGCAATGGAAGGGAAAAAAGTTCTACTGGTCGATACAGACCCACAGGCATCGCTTACAGTGAGTATGGGAAATCCGTTTCCAGATGAACTTTCTCCCACTCTTTCGGATATGATGGGAAAGATTATCACAGATACACCGATTGCTTCAGGAGAAGGCATTTTGCATCACCCAGAAGGTGTGGATTATATGCCTGCCAATATTGAATTATCCGGTTTAGAAGTTTCATTGGTCAATGCGATGAGTCGAGAAACCATTCTTAGGCAATATCTGGATACGGTAAAGCAGAATTATGATTTTATTCTGCTGGATTGTATGCCGTCTTTGGGTATGTTGACGGTAAATGCACTGGCTGCGGCTGACAATGTACTGATACCTGTCCAGGCGGCGTATCTTCCTGCAAAAGGCTTGGAACAGCTCCTGGAAACCATTAACAAAGTTAAAAGACAGATCAATCCAAAGCTCAAAATTGAAGGTATCCTTTTGACTATGGTAGACAGCAGAACAAATTATTCAAAAGATATCAGCAATCTGATTCGTGAGAGTTATGGGGGGAAACTGAAGGTTTATAAATCGGATATTCCACGTTCTGTTCGGGCTGAGGAAATCAGTGCAGAAGGACACAGTATTTTTAAGCATGACCCGAAAGGTAAGGTAGCTGAAGCGTATAAGATTTTGACAAAGGAGGTGATGGATCATGCCGAAAAAAGGCGTAAACATCAGCTTGAAGGGATACGATGATATTTTCTCAACTGAGCAGTCACGAGCTGAAGATCAGCAGGAACGAGTTCAAGAGATTGCGTTATCAGAACTTCATCCATTTGAGGGACATCCGTTTCAAGTCAAAGATGATGATGACATGATGAAAACTGTCGAAAGTGTGAAAGATTTTGGAGTTTTAACTCCTGCTATTGTACGTCCTGATCCCGACGGTGGATATGAAATTATCTCAGGACACAGAAGGCATCGTGCTTCTGAGCTTGCAGGCAAGGAAACTATGCCAGTTATCGTTCGTGATTTGGATGATGATGCTGCTATTATTTTGATGGTCGATGCAAATTTGCAGAGAGAAACCATTCTGCCCAGTGAGCGAGCGTTTGCTTATAAAATGAAGTTGGATGCTATCAAACATCAAGGTCAGCGTACAGATTTAACTTCTGGACAAGTTGTCCAGAAGTTGTTGTCAGTAGAAAAAGTAGCTGAGGGAACTGGCGAAAGCTATAAGAATGTTCAGCGTTTTATTCGTCTAACAGAACTTATTCCGGAAATTTTGAATATGGTCGATGAAGGACAGATTAAATTTATTCCTGCTGTGGAACTTTCGTATTTATCGAAAGAAGAACAGCAGAATTTTCTTTCTGCAATGGATTATGCTCAAGCTGTTCCCTCTCATTCTCAAGCACAAAGAATTAAAAAACTTGCACTGGAGGGCGAGTGTACACTGGAAGCTATGTGTGAAATCATGAATGAGGTGAAAAAGGGAGAACTGGATCGAGTGACCTTTAAGACAGATTCATTGAGAAAATATTTTCCGAAGTCCTACACTAACAAACAGATGGAAGAAAAAATTATTCAGCTATTGGAGCAATGGCAGAAGAAAAGAGAAAAATCTATAGAAAGATAAGGTGAAATATATGTTTACAGAAGAAAATATCAAGAGGGCAGTTCAGTCTCTCTGCGACCTATTTACCGAAGATGAGCGTTGGATGCTGGATGATGAGTATTTTGATTTAGAAGGAGTTTCTACAGATAATATCATTCGGGCATTAGATGATCGAATGGAAGATGTATTTGAATATAAAGCACTTAGCACAGCTGGCGATACAATCGACTATCGTGGCAGATACCTGTTTGAGCACAGGGCAATGCGACTTTTAACTGTAGAAAATTTTACGGTAGCTGACGAGCATTACGAAATGGATTATGACGTAGAATTATGGCTTTTGGAAGATATGACTTTTGCCAAAGTGTGTTGCTTCCGAACAATGATTGCAGAACAAGAGTATCTAAATGCCTTGACAGAATACCGAATTGTTGAGGGATATGTTGAAGAAAATAGCGATCTGTTTTTCACGATTGAAGAACTATTGGAAGAATTAGATTGTATATGCTGCTTGGCAGAAAGTTATGAAGAATAAGCTATCTATAAACTGAGAAATGTTTGTAGATAGTTTTTTTATGTCAAAAGGAGGGAATACTTTTGAAAGAATATGATGTGAAAATTACGGAGACTCTTGAAAAGACAGTCACTGTCAGGGCAGAAAATTTAAGTGCTGCACAGGAAAAAGTCAGGCAGGCATATTCCAAATCGGAATATGAATTTGAGCCGGTTAAACTTATCAATATGGAATTTCAGGTAAGTTCAGAGCGAGAAATAGAATCAGGCAGCTTTTCAAAAATGGATGTGCTACTGGTGAAACCCAATATGTATCCCCAGGCTGTGGAAATTGGCTGTGAGTTAGAAGATTTGCAGGAAGCCGTCGGAGGTGATATCGAAGCAGTTTATCCATTTGAGGAGCCTGTTGCACTTGTTATGAATGAGGAAGGAAAAATGAATGGTAGTGAACTGAACCGTGCTCTAAGAGACAGTGACGGTAATCTGTACGATATTATAGCCGGAGATTTCCTTGTAGTTGGACTGGGCGAGGAAGATTTTTGCTCTTTGTCTCCAGAACTGATGAAGCAGTTTGAAGAGAGGTTTCATCAGCCTGAGATGTTTGTCCGCATGGGACGAAGTATCATGGCGATGCCACTGCCTGATGATAAGGTTAAGAGTGCTGATAATGTTGTAAAAGATGTGTGTATGCCCAATAAGAGCAGCCATGACAGAGAATCCCTATAAGGAGGTCCATATGGAATCAAAAAAGACGATTGGGGAATTGATGGAAGAAATGAGATTGAAGGCAGGTGCAAAAGAATATGCAGGTCATTCGTATATGGATCTGAATCGCTTTGCAGAGGATACTCGCCATATGATTATTTTTGATGTACTGACGGATGATTCTCCCGTAGGTTGGAAAGGTGAACGCACGAGAATATTTCTCACGGAAGAGGGGTATCAGAAATCCCTTAAAAATCAGGAACTGGGGCACATCAAGATTATCAGCCATGCAAAGGTCAGAAATGGAGATTTGCATTATGACCATAAAGAACAGATACGATAGGAGGAATCCGTTATGGATGAGGAAAAGAAAATTCCCTTCAAGTGGGAATATGGGGAAGAAACTGTATCGCTGCAACTTGGGATGTATGCGAATAATCAGCGGCTTTATATCGGCATGATTACTCATACAGAAGATGGGGCGGAACCATTTGCAGATATGACGGTGAACCTTCCAGGGTATTCTCTGGACCCCGGAGAGGCGTTTATTTCCGGTGACATCAGCAAGGACTTACTGAAATTCATTAAGGAGAACAAATTGGGAAAGGTGCTTCCCTATCAGGTACAGTCCGGTTATGGGAAATATTCTGCGGTTGCCTTTGATCTGGAGAAGTTGAAGGCATTTGACCCTAAAGGTGTGGCAGAGTTTCGGAAAGAATGGAATCTGCCGGATAAGAAACCGGTAAAGAAAAAGAGCCGTGGGATGGAGCACTAAAGAAATATTTTTTCCGGCAGCTGGTGGTTCTACTTTAGAAAGAAATGCACCATCCCCGCACATTTTGTGGAAAGGAGGCAATAAAATTGCAGGAAGAAGTTGAAAATAGGACGATAAATCTCGCAATCAGTACTGCAAAACTGACAACAAGATCTATCATTTCCGGACTTCGTAAATATTCACAGCATCGTGAGAAGGTAAAGTCACAGAAAGTAAGAGATGCGGCAGTACACGGAAAGCAATCTGTAAAACAGCTATTGTCTCAGAATCAGGGAGCCACAAATGTTGAGATAGACAAAAGTGGAATGAAGGATTTTGAGCGACTTGCCAGGAAATATGGTGTAGATTTTGCCGTAAGAAAAGATAAGTCTGTTAATCCTCCCCGTTATTTCGTGTTTGTTCGTTCCAAAGATTCAGATGCTTTGGATGCTATTTGTAAGGAACATGATGCACGAACAATGACGAAGGATAAAAAGCCAAGTGTTTTGGCACAGCTTAAAAAGTTCAAAGAGATTGTCGCTGCTATTCCTAAGAAAGTGCGTGAAAAGAGACAGGAGCGTGATTTATGATGAAGAATATCAATATAAAAAAGCTCCTGATTTTGAATATCCCCTATCTTTTGGTGGGACTGTTCGCAACAAATTTAGGAGAAGCATGGAGATTGGCTGAGGGCGCAGATATGTCTGCAAAGCTCCTCAGCTTTTTTTCTACCATAACGGTAGCAATGGGCAATCCTTTGCCAAGTTTTCACCCGATGGATTTGATGGTCGGTATCATCTGTGGTGCAGCACTTCGTCTTGCAGTCTATATGAAAGGTAAGAATGCAAAAAAGTATCGCCACAATGAAGAATATGGCTCTGCCCGATGGGGAACGGCAAAGGATATTGAGCCATTTATGGCACCAAAGTTTGAGGACAATATAATTCTCACGAAAACAGAGCGATTGATGATGTCAAACCGACCGAAAAATCCTGCCAATGCCAGAAACAAGAATGTTTTGATTATCGGTGGTTCTGGTTCTGGTAAAACAAGGTTTTGGCTAAAGCCTAATCTGCTTCAAATGCACAGCAGCTACGTGGTCACAGACCCGAAAGGTAGTATTGTAATTGAATGCGGAAATGCCCTTTTGAAGCATGATTATGATATTAAAATTTTCAACACTATCAACTTTAAGAAGTCGATGCACTATAACCCGTTTGCATATATTCACTCAGAAAAGGATATTTTGAAGCTGGTAACGACACTGATTGCTAACACAAAAGGTGATGGGAAAGCAGGTGACGAGTTCTGGACGAAAGCGGAAACGCTTCTGTATTGTGCTCTCATTGGATATATCCATTATGAGGCTCCGGTGGAAGAACAGAACTTCTCTACTCTGATTGAATTTCTTAACGCAATGGAAGTGCGTGAGGATGATGAAGAATTTCAGAATCCGGTGGATCTGATGTTTGAAGCTCTGGAAAAGAAAAAGCCGAATCACTTTGCAGTTCGTCAGTATAAAAAATACAAGCTGGCTGCCGGCAAAACAGCTAAATCGATCCTGATTTCCTGTGGTGCAAGACTTGCTCCTTTTGATATTCAGGAAGTCAGGGATGTAACTGCCTACGATGAATTGCAGCTGGATACCTTGGGAGATAAGAAAACGGCACTGTTTTTGATTATGTCAGATACGGATGCGACATTTAATTTCCTTATCTCTATGATTTACACCCAGCTGTTTAACTTGTTGTGTGAAAAGGCAGATGATGTGTATGGAGGACGATTGCCGGTTCATGTACGTTGCTTGATTGATGAAGCTGCGAATATTGGACAGATTCCAAACTTGGAAAAATTGGTTGCTACTATCCGAAGCCGTGAAATATCGGCATGTTTGGTTCTTCAGGCACAGTCTCAGCTAAAGGCAATTTATAAGGATAATGCTGATACGATTATCGGCAATATGGACTCCCGTATCTTCCTTGGCGGTTCTGAGCCTACAACGCTGAAAGAGCTAAATCAGGCGTTGGGGAAAGAGACCATCGACACGTATAATACCTCAAACACCAGAGGTAACAGTCCTTCCTATGGTATGAATTATCAAAAACTTGGAAAGGACCTTGCTACAGTAGATGAGTTGTCAGTTTTGGATGGCAGTAAATGTATTTTGCAGTTGCGAGGTGTCAGACCTTTTAAGTCAGATAAATACGATCTGACACAGCACCCGAACTATAAGTACACTTCGGATTGTGACAAAAAGAATGCCTTTGACATCGAGAAATTCCTCAGTCACAGGCTGAGGTTAAAGGCAGGTGATGAATTTGTAGTCGTGGATGCAGATTAAGGAGGTAACGATGGATAAGGCTAAAAAACTCAACATCGAAGAAGCTTTCTGCGAATATCTGGCAAAGAATTTCAGAGGAGCAGCCAATCCGGTCTCAAGTAAAACACTTGAGACCGTTTTTCATGTGAAGGGAACTGAAATCAGAAGAATCGTTAATTCTCTTCGATGCAAAGGAGAACCTATTTGCAGTGATTTGGATGGCTATTACTATGCGGATAATCAGCTTGAAATCAAGGCTACGATAGCACAGCTTAGCAGCCGTATCCAGAAAATTGCCCAGGCACGGGACGGTCTTTTGAGCTGTGCCAATGAAGAAAGCTGAAAAATATTCCTTGATAGGTGGTGGTGATAGATATGATTGTAGCTGAATCAGTCTTGTGTACCTGCCCTCCGTCCGGTTTTATTCCGGTATTACGGGGGGCTTTTTTCATTTCAAAACAAACTCAAATTACAGGAGGAAAACTATATGGAATTTTTCAATAGCGCAGTTGGTGTTCTTCAGGTTCTCGTAGTCGCACTTGGAGCAGGTCTTGGTATCTGGGGCGCAATCAATCTTTTGGAGGGGTACGGAAATGACAATCCGGGTGCAAAATCTCAGGGTATGAAACAGCTGATGGCAGGTGGCGGTGTAGCCCTTATCGGTACTACCCTTGTTCCTCTGCTTACCGGACTTTTTGGTTAATGGTCGATAGTAAGTGCTTTACTCGACGGGTGGCGTAAGCTACCCGTTTACATATAGAAATCTATATGAATTTATGAAATTGGAGGAAATGAAAATGGCAGAATGGAATCTTTATGGAAGTGAACGAAGAGATATATTTGAGGAAGGCATTGAACCGGGGGCGCTTTTTGACACACTTAAGCAATATCAAAAAGTTTTTGGAAAGACATTTGGTATTGTAGAACTTTTAGAACTTGAAAAAATACGAGCAATGGCACTGATTGCACAAGCAATCAATGATGCACCTGAATTTTTGCTGGATCAGGTAGGCAAGGCGTTTAGTGACAGCAGATTTCATCCGATCAGCGATTCGATTGAAACGGTAGCAGAGGCAATCGAAAACTTTAAAAAATAATTCTGAAAGAAGGTTGGAACAATGGCAAGAAAACGAGCGTATCCAGAAAATATACTTCACGATTTGAAAGTGGAAGGGGTAACGGAAGAGGTATTGCATTATGATCATCTTACAGAAAGAGAAAAAGCAGTAATTCAGATGTATTATGTTGAAAATAAAATGACACGCAAGGAAATTGCAGCGGAATTTGATGTTACGGAAGAACGATTGAGACAGATTATTCGTAGGGCACTTCGCAGAATCCGAGTAAGAGCAAATATAAAAACAACCAAGAAAATATAGTGGCAGTGAAAACTGCCTTTACATAGCCAGAGTGCTGCCTGATCAACAGCGACTTTGGCTATTTTTATGCCCTTAATTACCGGATGCGCACCTGTATAAGAGGGCGAAATCAATTATCTTTTAAATCAAAGGAGGAAATCATATGGAATTTTTCAACAATGCAGTAACAGTTCTTCAGACTCTCGTAATTGCACTTGGAGCCGGTCTTGGTATCTGGGGTGCAATCAATCTTTTGGAGGGGTACGGAAATGACAATCCAGGGGCAAAATCTCAGGGTATGAAACAGCTGATGGCAGGCGGTGGTGTAGCCCTTATTGGTACTACCCTTGTTCCTCTGCTTTCTGGTCTTTTCGGTTAATCAACAAGAAGGAGGTAATCGCCTTTGGACAGCATACTCCAACAGATAACAGAGTGGCTGAAGGAAATGCTCGTTTCAGCCATTATGGGAAATCTGTCGGGGATGTTTGAGTCCGTCAACAACCAGGTTGGCGAGATAGCAACCTCCGTTGGCATGACACCGGCGAATTTCTCGCCGGACGTCTTTGCCATGGTACGCAACATCTCCGAGTCAGTGATTATCCCTATAGCAGGCTTAATACTGACATTCATTGCCTGTTATGAGCTAATTCAAATGATTATTGACCACAACAATCTGGCGAATTTTGAGACGTGGACATTTTTTAAATGGGTGTTCAAGACCTTCGTTGCGGTCATGTTAATCACTAACACATTTAACATTACGATGGCTGTGTTCGATGTCACGCAGAATGTCATCACAGCAAGTGCCGGAATTATATCTGGAAGCACAGCAATTGATGCTTCTGCCCTTGAAAATATGGAAGATACGCTGATGGCGATGGATCTTGGTCCCTTGCTGGGGGTATTCCTGCAATCTTTTATCGTGCAAGTGACCATATCTGCTCTGGCAATCATTATCTTTGTCATTGTTTACGGACGTATGATTGAGATTTATTTGATGGTCAGTCTTGCTCCGATTCCTTTTTCTACATTTGGCAATCGAGAGCAAAGCAGTGTGGGACAGAACTATCTTCGTTCCTTGTTTGCACTTGGATTCCAGGGCTTTCTGATTATGATTTGCGTCGGTATCTACGCAGTTTTGGTTAGATCTATTGCGTTTACAGATGATATCATCGGCTCCATTTGGGGAGTTATGGGCTATACGGTGCTTCTGTGTTTTACCCTGTTTAAGACAGGAACACTTGCTAAGAGTATATTTTCAGCACATTAAGGAGGTAGGCATGAAAAAATATAACATCATATATGCTGACCCGCCTTGGTCGTACAGAGTGTGGAGCGATAAATGCAAAGGACGATCCGCAGAAAGTCATTATTCCACAATGAGCCTTGAAGATATAAAGGCTCTCCCTGTTGGAGAATTGGCGGATAAGGACTGTGTTCTGTTCATGTGGATCACATTTCCTCTTCTTCGTGAAGCGTGGGATGTGGTGGAGGCATGGGGCTTCACATATAAAAGTGTAGCTTTTGTCTGGGTTAAGCAAAACAAGAAAACACCATCTCTGTTTTGGGGAATGGGACACTGGACAAGGGCAAATGCGGAGCTTTGCATTATTGCCACAAAAGGCAGCCCGAAGCGTCAGTCAAAATCAGTTCATCAGATAATCATGTCGCCTATCGAACAGCACAGCAAGAAACCGGACGAGACCAGAGATCGCATTGTAGCTCTCATGGGCGATGTTCCACGCATTGAACTGTTCGCCAGACAGAAAACAGATGGGTGGGATGTCTGGGGAAATGAAGCTCCCGATAGTGTAGAACTGCCGGAAATGGGGGTGAAATAGTTGGCAGCATATATTCCCGTACCTCGTGACCTGACGAGGGTAAAAACGAAGGCATTTTTCAATCTCACCAAGAGACAGCTGGTATGCTTTGGAACGGCGGCACTGATTGGAGTGCCGTTATTCTTTTGGATTAAGAGCTTTGGAAATGTCAGTCTTGCAACGATGGTGATGATTATCGTTATGTTGCCTCTGTTCTTTTTGGCAATGTATGAAAAGGATGGTCAGCCACTTGAAGTGATCGCAGGAAATTTTATTCAGGCAAAATTTATCCGTCCTAAGGTTCGCCCTTTTCAGACGGACAACTATTATGATGCGTTGATGCGACAGTATCAACTTGAAAAGGAGGTTGAAAAGATTGTTTTTCAAGAAGAAAAAGCAGACAAGAGAGGTCAAAATGCCTGCAAATCTGAACCGCAAACAGCAGAGAGAAATTAAGGCTGTTGTGGAACGAGCGAAGAAAGACAATGGTGTTCCCCAAACGGCACAGCAGTCCATTCCCTTCCAGAGGATGTTTCCGGATGGAATTTGCCGTATCACAGACAGTTTTTACACCAAAACCATTCAGTTCCAGGACATCAACTATCAGCTGGCACAGCAGGAGGATAAAACAGCTATCTTTGATGAGTGGTGCAGTTTCCTGAACTTCTTCGATAGCTCAATCCATTTTGAATTGTCTTTTATGAACATGAGCACCGATGCAGAGAGTTTTGAAAAAAGTATTCGTATTCCCTTCCGTAAAGATGCGTTTAATGCAGTGCGTGCAGAGTACAGTCAAATGCTGAAAAAGCAGCTGTCTCAGGGAAATAACGGTCTGACTAAGACAAAATTTCTCACATTTGGCATTGAAGCAGATTCTATGAAGCAGGCAAAGCCAAGATTGCAGCACATCGAAAATGATTTGCTCAATAACTTCCGTCGTTTGGGTGTAATTGCTACCTCAATGAACGGTAAGGAACGACTTCGTCTGATGCACGCTATGTTTCATATGGGAGACAACGACAAGTTCTTCTTTGACTGGAAATACCTTGTGGAATCTGGTTTGTCCGTGAAAGACTTTATCGCTCCAACAGCATTTGCCTTCAAGACAAATCGCACCTTTCAAATGGGGAATATTTTTGGCTCCATGTCCTATCTGCAAATTACTGCCTCTGATCTGAGTGATCGTATGCTTGCAGATTTTCTGGATATGGAATCCAGCCAGATTGTGACCATGCACATTCAGTCAGTGGACCAGACTGCGGCAATCAAGACGATTAAGCATACCATTACAGAGCTTGACCGTTCTAAGATTGAGGAACAGAAAAAGGCAGTCCGTTCCGGTTATGATATGGATATTATCCCTTCTGACCTTGCCACTTATGGCAGAGATGCAAAAGCACTCTTGAAGGAGCTTCAGAGCCAGAATGAGCGTATGTTTATGTTGACCTTCCTTGTGATGAATACTGGTCGCACGGAGCAGGAACTGGAAAATAACGTATTCCAGGCACAGAGTATTGCTCAGAAGCATAACTGCAATCTTCGCAGGCTTGATTTTCAGCAGGAGCAGGGGCTGATGAGCAGCTTGCCGCTGGCACAGAATCTGATTGAAATTCGCCGTAGTCTGACTACCAGTTCTACGGCTATTTTTGTACCATTCACTACGCAGGAACTGTTCCAGAATGGACCGGAAACTCTTTATTATGGTTTGAATGCCCTGTCCAACAACTTGATTATGGTAGACAGAAAGAAGCTGAAAAACCCGAACGGTCTTATTCTTGGTACACCCGGCTCCGGTAAATCTTTCTCTGCAAAAAGAGAAATCACCAATGCGTTTCTGGTTACAGATGATGACATTATTATCTGTGATCCGGAAGCAGAGTATTCTGCGTTGGTTCACAAGTTCAATGGGCAGGTGGTAAAAATCAGTTCCTCCAGCTCCAACTATATCAATCCGATGGATATTAACCTGAATTACTCCGAGGATGATAATCCGGTGGCACTGAAAGCTGACTTTATTCTTTCTCTCTGTGAGTTGATTATGGGCAGTAAAGATGGCTTGCAGCCGATAGAAAAGACGGTTATTGACCGTTGTGTGCATCAGATCTATCAGAAGTATTTCGATAATCCTGTGCCTGAGAATATGCCGATTCTGGAAGATTTGTATAACGCACTGCTCAAACAGGATGAAAAGGAAGCACATCATGTGGCAACGGCTTTGGAAATCTATGTTAAGGGTTCGCTGAAGCTGTTTAATAACAGAACCAATGTGGATATTCAAAATCGCCTGGTTTGCTTTGACATCAAGGAGCTTGGAAATCAGCTGAAGAAAATTGGTATGCTGGTGGTTCAGGACCAGGTATGGGGACGTGTGACTGCAAACCGAAGTGCCGGTAAATCCACCAGGTACTATATTGATGAGTTCCATTTGCTTCTGAAAGATGAGCAGACGGCAACTTACTCCGTAGAAATCTGGAAGAGATTCCGTAAATGGGGCGGATTGCCGACCGGAATTACACAGAACGTTAAGGACCTGCTTCGTTCTCCTGAGATTGCCAATATTCTTGAAAACTCTGATTTCATCTATATGCTCAATCAGGCAAGTGAGGATAGAGGCATTCTTGCAAAGCGTCTGAATATCTCTCCCCACCAGCTTTCCTATGTAACCAACTCTGGTGAAGGTGAAGGACTTCTGTTCTATGGGAATGTGATTCTGCCGTTTATTGACAGGTTCCCGACTGACACAGAACTCTATCGTATTATGACCACAAAATTGAACGAGGTGTTGGCAACAAAGGAGGGATAAACGATGGTGAAGAAACCGACTCGCCTTCGATTTACCGAAGATGACTTTTCTGATGCCAAGGTGCAAAAAGCAGCAGATCATGCGGAAAAAGCTGCCGATAAAGCAGAAAAAGCGGTAGATAAATTGGCTTCTAAAAAGTCTTCCGCTAAGCTTCGTCAGGAAACATCTGCTGGGAGCAGTAGAAAGGCAAAGCTGCGTTTTGAAAAGGCAGAGATTACGGAAATTGAAAGACCTTCCGTGGCAAAGCACATGGCAAGTAGGGCTTCGATGGCGGCAGTGACGGCAAAAGCACATCAGGCAGTATCTCAGTATGAGGATGATAATGTAGGTGTGCAGTCTGCTCAGGAGACGGCTAAGGCAGTAGAAACCACTGCCTATACCGTTGATCATGCTGCATATAGCCATAAGCTGAAAGCCTACGATAAGGCGGAAAAGCTGGTAAAGAAATCAGATAAGGCAAATGTAGATGCACTGTATGAGAAGATTAAGAAGGATCGCCCTGATGTGGATTCCAATTTTCTTTCCAGGTGGAAACAGAAGCAGGCAATCAAGAAAGAATACACTGCCGCAAAAGCTGGTAAAGATACGGCAAGCGGTGCTGCTTCTACAGCAAAAGGAACTGGAAAAGCCGCAAAAGGTGCAAAGTCTATCACAGAAAAGCTGACAGAATTCTGTACGACACACTCCAAAGCACTTTTGCTGGTATTGGTAGGCGGTCTGCTTTTTATTGTCGTCTCCAGTATGTTTACTTCCTGCGGAGCGATGTTCCAGGGTGGTATGCAGACAGTTCTTGGGACTTCTTTTACAGCAGAAGATGAGGACATTATCGGTGCGGACAATGACTACAAGGCATTAGAGGCTGCTTTGCGTAATGAAATCAATCAGATTGAGCAGACACACAGTGGCTATGATGAGTACCGATATGATCTTGACGAAATCAACCACAATCCTTATGAACTTGCTGCTTATCTGACAGTGAAGTTTGAAGATTATACCCGTTCAGAGGTGCAGGGAACCCTTCAATGGCTCTTTGATCAGCAGTATGAGCTGACACTTACAGAAGAAGTGGAAATTCGTACACGAACGGTATCTTCTACTGACCCTGAAACTGGAGAGACAACAACGGAGGAAGAAGAATATGAGTATTATATTCTGCATGTAAAGCTCAGGAATAAGGGGCTGAACAGTGTTATTGTAGGTTCCGGCTTATCGGAAGATGAAATGGAACGCTATACCGTTCTTCTCCAGACGAGAGGAAATCGTCCGGATATCTTTGGTGATGACATTTATGCTACACCAGGCGGTGAATATACCGACTATGATATTCCGGGCGAGGCTTTGACAGATATACGATTTGCCAATATGGTGCGAGAGGCAGAAAAATATCTGGGATATCCCTATGTGTGGGGTGGCAGTAGTCCTTCTACTTCCTTTGACTGTTCCGGCTTTGTTTCCTGGGTATTGAATAACTGCGGAAATGGCTGGAGTGTGGGCAGACAAACCGCAAATGGACTGATGGGATGCTGTGACATCATTCCACGAAGTTCCGCAGAACCTGGAGATTTGATTTTCTTCCAGGGAACGTATGACACTGCCGGTGCATCTCATGTTGGAATTTATGTGGGAAATGGAATGATGATTCACTGCGGAAATCCGATTTCCTACGCTTCGATTGAATCGAATTATTGGCAACAACACTTTTACTGCTTCGGCAGGGTCAGATAAGGAGGATGTAAATGAGTGCAAAGTTAGACAGACTTGGTGCAGAGCTTGCGAAAGCACGAAAGAAAAAGGCTGAATGGGATGCGAAGGTAAAGGATTTGGAACGCAGATACCGTGAGGAAGAAAACTCCGAGATTCACGAGATGGTACATGCTGCAAACCTGAATCCGGATCAGCTCTCTGAACTGCTTCGCATGTTTGCTGCGGATATGGTTCCGAAGCCAGAAACAATCAATTTTATGAATGAGGAGGAAAAGCAAGATGAAGTTTAAGAGATTGAGTGCTGCAATTTTGGCGGGTGCGATGTGCTTTGGCATCTTTTCTACAACTGCATTTGCTTATGTTGATGAAAATGCAGTAACGGAAGAACTGGCAGTTGAAGAAAAAGCTCCGGAAAAAGAGCCTGAGGAGCCGATGGAGCCACTTACTCCCGACGGCAATATGACTCTGGTAGATGATGAGGGAAAACACCCGGATGCGGGCAAACAGTTTATTACGGCTGTCACCAAAAACGGCAACTATTTTTATATCATTATTGATCGTGATGATAAGGGAAAGGAAACGGTACACTTCTTGAATCAGGTAGATGAAGCCGATCTTTTGAAGCTGATGGATGAAAAGGAAGCGGAAAAATACACGAAACCTGAGAAAGAACCGACACAGGAACCTGAGAAAGATCCGGTTCCCGAAGTTCAGGAGCCAACTGAACCTGAAAAGCCTAAGGTCAATATGGTTCCGGCAGTTATCGCCATTCTTGCGTTGATGGCAGGTGGTGGATTCTTCGTTTTCAAGAAAATTCAGGAGAAGAAAAAGGAAAAAGAAGCTGCCAAGCCTGATCCTGATGCTGATTATGTAGATGATGAGGAGGATTATGGCTACATCGAGGAAGATGAGGATGAAGTAGACGATATTGAGGATGAGGACAATGAGCCAGTATAATCCAGAACAGGCGTAATACCTGGGGCAATCTTCGGATTGCCTTTACATAGGAATTATTGACACAAAACCTTTTCCAAAGTGAGTATAGTTCCTGTGGATGTGGGGAGTCTATCTCCATCACACCTGTTGAAATCTCCGTCATTTGATGATAAAATGATGGAGATAAATTTGAAATGAAGGAGATTCCTATGAGAGACTTTGATTATATTGCAAGTCCTGCGAAGTTGCTAACCCCCGAAATTGTTCAGATGGTTGGCAGCATCCACGAACATAAAGGCAAACAGGAATTGTTTCTTGAAGCCAATATAGATGAACTGAAAACACTCTTAGAAGTTGCTTTGATTCAGAGTACGGGTGCATCCAACAGAATCGAAGGTATATTTACAAGCGATAAGCGTTTGGAAGAATTGGTAAGCCAGAAAGCAGAACCCCGAAACCGATCTGAGCAGGAAATTGCCGGTTATCGTGAAGTGCTTTCTACAATTCACGAAGGATATGAATATATCAATCCAAGACCGAATATTATTTTGCAGTTACATCGAGATCTATATTCCTATTCACAGGGGGCTACCGGTGGAAGGTATAAGAACTCTGATAATGTAATTGCAGAAACAGATGCCGAGGGTCATCAGAAAGCACGTTTTATTCCGGTTCCCGCATTTCAGACTGCTGAAGCAATGGAAGAACTTTGCACTCGTTTCCTTGAAGCATGGGAAGCTAACCGTATTGATAAACTGGTTTTGATTCCAATGTTCATTCTGGACTTTCTGTGCATCCATCCTTTTAATGATGGAAACGGTAGAATGAGCCGTTTGCTTACTTTACTGCTTTTTTATAAGGCAGGATACATTGTTGGAAAATATGTTAGCATGGAAATGCTGATTGAAAAGACAAAAGAAACATATTATGAAGCCCTTCAAGCAAGTTCTACTGGTTGGCATGAGGGTGAAAACAGCTATGAGCCTTTCGTTAAATATTATCTGGGTATCATGCTGAAAGCATACAATGAATTTGAAAGTCGTGTAGAGCACTTGAAGCATCGTAGCATTTCTAAGCCTGATAGAATTAAAGCAGTGATTGATAATAAGGTTGGCAAGATTACAAAGAAGGAAATCATGGAGCTTTGCCCTGATATAAGCAAAGTTACTGTGGAAAGGACTTTAACGGATCTGGTTAAGAGTGGGTATATCGCAAAAGTTGGTGCAGGTCCATCTACCGGCTATGTCCGTATTTAACACAACATCTCCATCATTTTTTTTAAAATGATGGAGATGATTTTATATTGATGGAGATTCAGAGACGGAAAATTGTGTCAGGTTGCAAAAATCCATCCCAGAACACTTACATAGCAGACATTCACGACGGTGTATGTCTGCTTAATTCATTTTTGAGGAGGATTTGTCTATGACAAAAGCAGAAATTAAGAAAATGGAGACAGAGAGAAAGTATGATTTCATCAGCAACGTGTACAATACTATTTTGAAATCTATTCCTCTTGAAACCAGAGGACACCGGAAGAAGTTTGAAGTCAGGATTGTTCATCAGAATTATAACCGATATGTGCGTTTTCACTCTTATGGACAGGATATGGCTTTTCAGATTTTTGGAGATGGTAATATTGCCATCGAAATGAAGGAAGCATGTCATAGTAATCATGTAGAGCAGCTTTTCGAATATGATATAGATGTTGAAAAGCAAGATGCTTTTATCAAAGAACTTTCAGAGATGGCTCGCTGCCTAATTCGTGTATTTATCGACAGTGATTTTGAGAACTTTCACACTTATATGGATTATGTATCCGATGAGCAGAAAGCATTTGAAGCATATAAGCAGATGAAGGAGGAATTTCAAGGTCACGATGATGAATAACCTACGGGGCAATCTTCGGATTGCCTTTACATATTAGAAATAGATTTTTGAAAATCCTCATGGTATAATTTTAATAATCAGGAGAAGCAGGAAAATTAGAATTTGACGGGGAGGTCTCATGAGGACAGAATATAAACACAATCCGCCCATTCCATATAGTCTGCATGATATGCGGGTCAAAAAGATTATAATTCAAGATAAAACAATAGTCCTTGAATTCGAGGACGGATATGAAAAACTTACAGAACCTTTTGAACAGGTCGAGGGAAACATCACAATCGAAGGTGTGGATTTTGATTGTACCTGCGTTATGTTGCAGAGCAAATGGGGAAACTATGGAAAATTCAACGGTGAGAAATTAGAACTGGAACGCTTTATAAAGAGATACAAAAACTATAGCTTTGAAATTGTAGATGAATTATACGGGTATAATCAAGTATTGTATTCTGGTTATTTATCTATCTTAGAAACAGAAGATTTAGTTCAAATGGACATTTCAATTTACTTTACGGGCAAAATTATTTACGATACAAAAGAGTAACAAAGTCCAGTTTGTGGAGGAGATATTTTGAGGACATACAAGGATAAAGAGGAATTAAAAGATGAGATAAATAAAAGCTTTGAAAAGTATATTTCTGAATTTGATAATATTCCTGAATCTTTAAAAGATAAGAGAATAATCGAAGTAGATAGAACACCAGCAGAAAATCTTGCTTATCAAGTTGGATGGACGACATTAGTTTTGAAATGGGAAGATGATGAGAAACATGGAATTGAAGTGAAAACACCATCAGATATGTTTAAGTGGAATCAGTTAGGCGATTTATATCAATGGTTTACAGATACTTACTCACATTTGTCATTGGCAGAATTGAAAGATAGATTAAAAGAAAATATTACATCTATCCATACAATGATTGATTCAATGAGTGAGGAAGAACTATTTCAACCACATATGAGAAAGTGGGCTGATGATGCTACAAAAACAGCGGTATGGGAAGTTTACAAGTTCATTCATGTTAATACGGTTGCTCCTTTCGGAACTTTTAGAACTAAGATTAGAAAATGGAAAAAGATAGTGATGTAAATTTCGGTTTTACAAATTGAATATGGCTAATTACATAGCAGTCATGCACTACGGTGTGTGGCTGCTTATTTTTTTGAAAGGAGCAGATGCAAATGAAGTTGGTATTGGCTGAGAAACCTTCTGTCGCTCAGAGTATTGCCAAGGTTCTTGGAGCAAACAAACGGGAGGATGGTTATCTGGAAGGTGGCGGATATGTCGTAAGCTGGTGTGTCGGTCATCTGGTTGAGTTGGCAGAGCCGGAATCCTATGATGAAAAGTATGGTAAATGGTCATATAATGACCTGCCTATCTTCCCTACCGATTGGAAGTACAATGTATCTTCCGGTACGAAGAAGCAGTTTGGTATTCTAAAAAAGCTGATGGCAAGAAATGATATTGATAGCCTTGTCTGTGCAACAGATGCCGGTCGTGAAGGAGAACTAATTTTCCGTCTGGTCTATCATAAAGCCGGTTGTAAAAAGCCTTTTGAGAGACTGTGGATTTCTTCTATGGAAGATGTGGCAATCAAAGAGGGATTTGAAAATCTCAGGTCTGGAATGGAATATGATGCTTTGTATGAAGCAGCCCTATGTCGAGAGCGAGCTGACTGGATTGTTGGTATCAATGCTACTCGACTTTTTTCGACCCTTTATGGGCAGACGTTGAATGTTGGTCGTGTCATGACGCCTACGCTTGCTATGGCGGTAATGCGTGAAGCTGCTATTTCTGCGTTTAAGACAGAGCCATTTTACACAGTACAGATTGGACTGGACGGGTTCACTGCATCAAGTGACCGTTATAAGAAGAAGTCTGAAGCTGAAATGGTAAGCAGAAATTGCACTGTGGCAACAGTCACAAAGGCGGAATGTAAGGAAAAAAGTGAAAAGCCGCCTGCACTCTATGATTTGACCAGCTTGCAAAGAGATGCAAACCGCATTCTTGGATATACGGCTCAGCAGACATTGGATTATACGCAGAACCTGTATGAAAAGAAGCTGGTCACATATCCCCGCACGGACAGTAGATTCCTGACAGATGATATGGAACACAGCATTCCCGACCTTGTGCACATGATTTTCAACAGATTTTCTGTTGAAAATGTGGATAATATTTCGATTCATGCAGAGCAGGTTGTGAATAACAAAAAGGTTACGGATCACCACGCCATTCTTCCGACCAGAGAATTGCAGAAATACAATCTGGAGGAGCTTCCGAAAGGCGAATTTGCAATTTTGCAGCTGATTGCCAATCGCTTGTGTGTGGCTGTGGGAGATCCATACCGATATTCTGAAAGCGTTATTGAACTGGACTGCGGTGGCACAATATTTTCCGCCAAAGGAAAGATAGTTTTGCATGATGGGTGGAAAGATCTTGTCAAGAAAAACAGTTCGACAAAATCTGACGAAAAAGAACAGGTCCTCCCTTCTGTTTCTGTTGGGGATGAGCTGAATGTAGCTGGCACAGAAATCAAAGAAGGGAAAACTTCTCCTCCCAAACATTTCACAGATGTAATACACTTTGAGAGTAGGCAGTGGAAATATTCAAAATGCAAAGGAGCAGGATAGCAATGAAAATCAAGGATAAGAGATTTAAAATCACAGCTTTATATGAGCGACTTTCAAAGGATGATGAAGTGCAGGGAGAGTCAAACAGTATCGTCAATCAGAAGCGTATGCTGACACAGTATGCGGAACAGCATGGATATGAGAATATCGAGCATTACACAGATGATGGATGGACTGGCACTAATTTTGACAGACCCGACTGGAAGAGAATGCTTGCGGATATTGAAGCTGGCAAGGTAGGAACTGTCATTGTAAAGGACATGAGCCGTATCGGTAGAGATTATTTGCAAGTAGGATTTTACACAGAAGTCATGTTTCGGGAAAAGGGAGTACATTTTATAGCAATCTCCAATGGTGTTGACAGCGAACGTAGAGAGAGTGCAGAATTTGCTCCATTCTTGAACATTATGAACGAGTGGTATGTGCGTGATACCAGTCGAAAGATAACAGCGGTATTAAAGACGAGAGGAATGAGTGGCAAGGCACACACAAACAATCGTTGTTGCTATGGTTATAAAAAGAGTGCTGACAATCCCGATAAGTGGGAGATTGACGAAGAAGCAGCCGAAGTTGTCCGCAGAATATTTAATATGTGTCTGAATGGAAAAGGACCTTACCAGATTGCAAGGGAACTGGCAGAGGACAAGGTGGAAAGACCTGAGTATTATTTGGGTATGCGTGGCAGGGGAGCTAATGTAAAATCTTTCGACATGGAACATCCCTATGCGTGGAGAGGCGGTACAGTTAAGACCATTTTGACGAGAATGGAATACATCGGGTGTACTGTCAATTTCAGAACAAAAAAGGAGTCATACAAGGATAAGCGACCTACTAAAGTGGACTCATCCGAGTGGGTAATCTTTGAAAATACCCAAGAGCCAATTATTGATAAACATACATGGGAAACAGTGCAGAAATTGTTAGATACACCGAGAAGAATAGGAGTATTTGAGGAAAGCAATCCTCTTACCGGCAAGGTGTTTTGTGCTGATTGTGGAGCAAAAATGTATAATCACAGACACTCAAAAGGGGTATGGAAGAAAAACTATTTTAAGGCAGGGGAAATGGTATATCATGCTCCCGAGGACAGATACTCTTGTTCTAATAATGCGTTGGGAAAACAGATGTATGAGAAAGTGTGTTCCAGCCATAGCATTTCTACAAAGGCATTGAAAACGCTTGTGTTGGAAACCATAAAAAGAACTTGTGATTATGCAGTGGAGAATGAAGCAGAGTTTAGGGAAAAGGTATGTAGTATTTCCGAAGAACAGCAGGGAGAGTTATCAGTCAGACTGGAGAAAAGGCTTGCCAAAAAGCAGAAACGAGTGAGTGAAATCAATCGTCTGATAAGGAAGCTGTATGAGGACAATATCAGCGGTAAATTGAACGATAAACGCTTCAATGCAATGCTTAGTGATTACGAGTTGGAGCTTGAAGCATTAGAAGCGGATATTGACAGAGATAATGCTGAATTAGAGGGCATGAGTGCAAAGAAAACGGATGTGGATGTGTTCATGGAGCTTGTAAAAAAGCATACGACATTCGAGGAACTGACACCAGCCATATTGAACGAATTTGTTGATAAAATTATGGTTTATAAGGCAGTTGGAAGTGGTGCAAACAGAACGCAGGATGTAGATATTTATTTGAATTATATCGGCAGATTTGTAGTTCCCGAAGTGGTTGTGGAGCTGACGGAAGAAGAGAAGCTGGCAGAAGCTAAAAGGCAGGAAAAACTGGAGAAAAAGCGAGCAAGTAACCGCAAATATATGGCACGAAAAAGAGAAGAAGCGAGGAAAGCGTGGGCAGAAATAGAAGCGGAGAAAGCAAAGGCAGTAGGGCAATAATTATCGTGAATTTGCGATTGTGAAAATGGCAGACGAGGAAATTATCAAGTGAATAATAAGGAATGGTTTTGCTACGATATTTAACGAGCAAAATCAGAATAAAAAGGCATTCAAAACGGACAGTGAATATGTTTGTTGCGGATGTCTTTTTTGATGGTCTCGGCAGTGCAACCTTCCCTTCCCCTTCCTTCTCTTCCTCTTCCTAGAGAAAAAAGAGAAAAAGAAAAGCAGAAAAGAAAGAACCAAAGAAAAGAATAAAATAAAAAGATAAAAAAGAGATATACCATCTCTATCTTATCCTATCCTATCCGCCTGCCTACGGCAGGCTTTATTATTTGCCCGTCAAAAGTACGAGTCTAGAGTCGCCCAAAATACGAGTCAGAGAGAAAGGAGTGGTTTAATGGGCAGTTTATCCAAGTATGAGCAGGAAACGGTCATCAATTTTAATGCAGGGGAGCAGACAGCAGTTGTTTATACCCGAGATAAGGCAGTTATGAGAAAACTTGACGCATTAGTTATCGCATTCCCAGAGGTTTATAAGCTGGTAGGCGAAACAGATATTGATAAGACCTATTCCATGCC
>Scooby_p2__coassemble_106_pt1 | contig 127040 bp, 115 predicted proteins | sample Scooby_p2__metabat2_high_PE_043 | metagenome-assembled genome bin Scooby_p2
GATTAGAAATAGCTGTCCGTATGCAGAACGGTTCATTTTTGGAGCTTTCCGCTCATATCAATAATTAAGGATTTTCTGACATAGGTTTACATAAAAATATTATGTAAACCAAATGAGAGCATATGACGGATGTGGAACGAAAACTGGAGCTGACCCGTTTTCTGCGGGAAGAGGACAGAACAAACCGGATGAAGATAAAAACGCGGGAGAATATTCTTTACGGGACGGGAAAGTCCTGCGAACGAGGTAAAGAGCTCCCGCTCATTTATGAAGGGCATTTGGAAGACGGAGATTTTAAAATGTCTGGGGAAAAGCACCGTTTTCCGGGCTTTGGGATACGTTTTTTTCTGGCGTGCGTATTGCTTGGCGCGGTTGTTTATCTGGAGCGCAGCGGGACACTTTGGAACAACAGACCGGCGGCAGCAGTCATTTCTGAAGCGATAGGTTCAAATTTTTCTGAGGCAATAGAATCAGATTTTGGTATTGACACATTGCTCAAAAAGTATTACGATGAGCAGGAAAATTAAATAACGACAAAGGAAGTTCTTAGGAAAAGGCATATCTGCCTGCCGAAGGAGTAACACTCTCAGGCGTCTGATGCTCAGACAGGGACTAAGGATGGATGTGGCTCTGGAGAATCCCGGAAGCGGGTACCGAAGGTGCAAGGCGATTTTTCGCTGAATCTCTCAGGTAAAAGGACAGAGTGGGAAAGATATGGAATAGGTTGGATCATACCCATTTTGCCGGAGCAATGTGCATCCGGCACTTTTTTTGTCCGGAGAAAGAAAAGGGGTAAAGAAAAATGGAAAAGATACTGACCAATATCGTGACGGCAGTCAACGACGTGCTTTGGAACAAATATTTATTGCTTTTGTTCCTGCTGCTTGGCAGCGGCATCTATTTTACGTTCCGGACCCGTTTTGTTCAGGTGCGTAAATTTGGAGAAGGAATGCGGATGGTTTTCGGAAATATCAGCCTGAAGGGAAAAGCTGCCGGAAAAGAAGGAATGAGCTCTTTTCAGGCGCTGTCGACAGCAGTCGCAGCTCAGGTGGGTACCGGAAATATTGCCGGCTGTGCGTCTGCGCTCGTTTCTGGCGGACCGGGAGCTATATTCTGGATGTGGGTATCCGCCTTTTTCGGAATGGCGACGATTTACGGAGAGGCGGTTCTTGCGCAGAAATATAAGCGTATAGGGAAAGACGGAGCTGTTTCGGGCGGACCGATATATTACATAAAGGCGGCATTTAAAGGAAAGCTCGGTACCTTTATGGCAGGATTTTTTGCGGTAGCCATCATCCTTGCCCTCGGATTCATGGGAAATATGGTTCAATCCAATTCGATAGGTGACGCTTTTTATACAGCCTTTGGCATTCCCAAGCCGGCTGTGGGTATCGCCGTTGCAGCTGTTTCCGCGTTTATTTTTCTGGGCGGCGTCAGACGTATTGCCTCTATCACGGAAAAGCTGGTTCCCGCAATGGCATGCTTTTATATCATCGGCGCAGTCGCTGCCATCGTGATGAATGCTGAAAATATCCTCCCCGCGTTTCAGTCTATTTTTGTAGGAGCGTTCCAGCCCCAGGCGGTCATGGGAGGCGCAATAGGCGTCAGTGTAAAAGAGGCGGTCCGGTTCGGTGTTGCACGCGGCCTGTTTTCCAATGAGGCGGGTATGGGATCCACACCGCATGCACATGCGATGGCAAGGGTTGAAAAACCGCAGGACCAGGGCGCGGTTGCAATGGTCGGCGTATTTATCGATACTTTTGTAGTTCTGACAATAACGGCTCTTGTGATATTGACCTCCGGAAAGCTCGGTACAACAGGGGCAGACGGTGAGATGCTGACTGCTACCGCACTGGCTCAGGCTGCATTCAACCATTCTTTCGGCGGCTTTGGAAATATATTCGTTGCGGTTTGCCTGCTGTTTTTTGCATTTTCTACTATCATCAGCTGGTATTTCTTTGGAGAAACGAATATAAAAGCCCTGTTTAAAGAAAATAAGACGGCGAAGGCGGTCTATGGAGTAATCGCTCTCATTTTTATCATTGTGGGTTCTTTCCAGAAGGTCACGCTCGTATGGGATATGTCAGATATGTTCAACGGATTGATGGTAATACCGAATCTGTTGGCGCTTATTGTACTCAGCCGGTTTGTCGTAAGGTTTGCAAAGGATGAGACTTACCGCGGAGAAGATTAAACTATCAGTGGCCTTTTAATCCATATAATTTCAGGAAAATGGTTGACATCTATGGCATCTCATGATAATCTTATTGCAGTAGCAATTTATCACGCTAAATCGCTACTGCAATAAAGAATACGAGGTGAAGATACTATGAAAAGAACGGCGGCATATTTACTGACAGGAATTTTAATTTTCAGTCTGACCGGCTGTAGCGGACAGGCACAGAAAGTGCAGGAAACATCGGACCAGACGGGGGTTTCGCAGGAAGCGACAGCATCAGAGACGGAAAAGGAGACTGCGGCGCCAGAGAGCGTACAGACTCAGGAAGAAGGGACGCGTCAGTTTGTCATTGGATTTGATGCGGAGTTCCCGCCTTATGGTTATAAGGATGCAAACGGGGAATATACAGGATTTGATCTGGAACTGGCTCAGGAAGTATGCAACCGGCTGGGCTGGGAGCTTGTGAAGCAGCCAATTGACTGGGATGCCAAAGATATGGAGCTGGATTCCGGTTCCATCGATTGCATTTGGAACGGCTTTACGATGAATGGCAGAGAGGATCAGTATACATTCAGTACTCCGTATGTAGATAACAGTCAGGTATTTGTTGTGGCAGAAGCTTCCGGTATTTCGGCATTGTCAGATCTGGCAGGAAAATCGGTCGGCGTACAAAAGGATTCTTCGGCGCTGGCAGCGCTTGAGGGTGACCAGAAGGCACTCGCGGATACCTTTGCTTCCCTGAATCAGTACGGGGATTACAATACGGCATTTATGGATCTGGAGGCAGGGGCGATAGATGCGCTTGCAATCGATATCGGCGTGGCAAGTTATCAGATTTCATCCCGTGACGGCGGCTATTTAATGCTTGAGGAGCAGCTGTCGACCGAACAGTATGCCATTGGCTTTAAAAAAGGAAATACACAGCTGAAGGATACGGTAGAAGGCGTTCTTCTGGAAATGGCAGAAGACGGGACTGTAAAAAAGCTCGCGGAGAAATATGCGGATTACGGTCTTTTGGACAGCCTGTGCCTTGGTAAATAATGAACACAACTGAAAAATCCAGGCATTAGAGGAAGCCGCGGCGATAGCGGCTTCCTCCTGCTGTTACTATCCGCTTCAAAATCGATAAAAGGAGAAAAACATGGAACTGTCGACAATGTTAAGGGAACTGGGAGCCGGGATGCTCATCACAATAGAGATTTTCGTGCTGACTCTTCTTTTTTCTCTTCCGCTGGGCCTGATACTGTCATTTGGAAGGATGAGCCGCTTTCTTCCGCTTCGCTTTTTAACCAAGATATATATTTCCGTTATGCGCGGGACGCCGCTCATGCTGCAGCTGATCGTTGTATATTTTGCGCCTTATTATGTGTTTGGAATGAAGATATCCAAAGAATACCGGATGATTGCGGTAATACTGGCATTCGTACTCAATTACGCAGCTTATTTTGCAGAGATTTACCGTTCGGGGATAGAATCCATGCCTGCAGGTCAGTATGAGGCGGCTAAAATACTGGGATATTCCAGATGGCAGACTTTTATGAAAATAATCCTGCCGCAGGTCATTAAGCGTGTTCTTCCGTCCATTACAAACGAAATGATAACTCTGGTAAAAGATACGTCTCTGGCATTTGTCATCACTGTGACGGAGATATTCACCATAGCCAAGCAGATTGCGGCAGCGGAGGCTTCGGTCATGCCTTTAATGGCGGCGGGGATATTTTATTATATCTTTAATCTTGTGGTGGCAGTCGGGATGGAACATGTAGAAAAACGTTTGAATTATTACAGAAACTAGAACGGGAGGATACGTCATGGAACAGGCTTTTCTGGAGATAAAACATATGAAAAAATCATTTGGCGGACTTGAGGTACTTAAAGATATCTCCCTGTCTGTGCGGGAAGGAGAGGTCGTTTCCATCATCGGGCCTTCCGGTTCCGGAAAATCAACGCTTCTGCGATGCGCCACCATGCTTGAAAAAATGGACGGCGGGGAGCTGTCCTATCTGGGGAAAACAGCGGCATATGAAGAGAACGAAAAATGTGTTTATGTTTCCAGAGGAGAACAACGAAAGATACATAAATATTTCGGTCTTGTTTTTCAAAATTTTAATCTGTTTCCTCATTATACAGTTTTGAAAAATATTATGGATGCCCCGGTCACTGTAGACGGAGTATCAAAAAAAGAAGCGGCAGAGCGCGCGCGAAAACTTTTGGCGCAATTGGGGCTTTCCGATAAGGAGGACGCTTATCCCTACCAGCTTTCAGGAGGTCAGCAACAGCGCGTTTCCATAGCGAGGGCACTGGCGCTCCAGCCGAAGCTTTTGTTTTTTGACGAGCCGACATCTGCACTGGACCCGGAGCTGACGGGAGAGGTGCTCAAGGTGATACGGCAGCTTGCAGACGAACAGATGACAATGGTAATTGTGACTCATGAAATGCAGTTTGCCAGAGAAGTTTCAGATCGTATTATTTTTATGGAACAGGGAAGTATCTGTCAGGAAGGAACGCCGGAAGAGGTATTCGATCATCCGAATGACAGGGTGCGGGAATTTATCGGCAGGGTCATGGGAAGCTGAATCAGAATATGGGAAAGGAATGGGATACGGAAAAAGGAATTGGACATGGAACAGATAAAACAGAACAGCAGAAAACAAAAATTTCAAAAAGAAAATGTACGGACGGCTGTGTCGATGGCATGGCCGTCCATTGTCGAGTCCTTTTTTACGGCATTTGCAGGGCTTGTTGACTCTTTAATGGTAAGCTCACTCGGTTCATATGCCGTTGCGGCAGTAGGGCTCACCACACAGCCCAAATTCATGGGCTTATCCATGTTTTTTGCACTTAATGTTGCGATTTCTGCACTGGTGGCACGAAGACGGGGACAGAACAAGCAGACCGAGGCAAACCGGCTTTTGTATACGGCACTGATTTTCCTTGTGTCGGCGGCTATCGGCCTGAGCATTTTGTTTGTGATACTGGCAGATCCTATCATCCGTCTTTGCGGCTCCACACCGGAGACCCATGACAGCGCTGTCACTTATTTCAGGATCATCATGGGAGGAATGATATTTAACTGTATTCAGATGGGGATCAATTCCGCACAGCGCGGCGCCGGAAATACAAAGATAACAATGCGTACCAATATGACCTCCAATACGATAAACATTATTTTTAACTATTTGCTGATAGGCGGACATTTCGGATTTCCTGCGCTCGGAATCCAGGGGGCGGCTTTGGCGACAGTGCTTGGAACAGTGGTGGCGAGCGTCATGAGTATCGCTTCTATTATGAAAAAAGATGGCTTTATCAGTATACCTTATATTATTGAAAATAAGGTAAGGCCTGCGCTCAGCGCACTGCGCAGTCTGGTCAAAGTCGGTTACAGCGTATTTTTTGAACAGCTTCTGATGCGGGTGGGCTTTATGATGACTGCATTGATGGCAGCAAATCAGGGAACGGACGCTATGGCAGCCCATCAGGTGGGAATGAATATCATGAGTCTTTCCTTTGCTTTCGGAGACGGACTGCAGGCTGCTGCGGTCGCGCTCATCGGCAGAAGCCTTGGCGCCGATGATAAGGAGCTTGCAAAAGAATACGGAAGCATATGCAGAAAATTCGGCGCGGGTATTTCCGTATTCCTTGCGGTGCTGTATGTTTTCTCAGCCAGATTTCTGTTCAGCCTCTTCTTTAAAGAATCGCATATCGTGGATATCGGCGTAAATATCATGTATGTGATCATTTTGACCGTAATATTCCAGATAAGTCAGGTTATTTACATGGGCTGCCTGCGCGGGGCGGGAGATACGCTGTATACGGCTGCGGTATCTACTCTCAGCGTTACAGTCATCCGAACGGTGGTATCTTATCTGTTCGGATATACGTTCGGCTTCGGGATAGTCGGTATCTGGCTGGGTGTTTTGGGCGACCAGATGTCCCGGTATCTGTTTGCATCGGTCCGGTTTAAATCCGGGAAATGGACGGAGATAAAAATCTGACGGAAAAAGGATGGGCAGGAGCACGTACTGAAAACTTAAAGAGTTGTCCTCTTGTCTGCAAAGGGCAGATTATGTTAAAATATGACCTAGGATAAAAAAGCTCCCCCCAATAGATAGGGGGACCATGAAAGGATATTTGATTTTGAACAATTTAGCTTCTATTCAGGATGTAATGTCTGCAAACAGGAATTCCGGCCTCGCGCTTTCGGACGAGATTCTGATGTCTATCGAGAAACCCGCCCGCTACATCGGCGGCGAGGTAAATGCGGTTATCAAGGACAAGGAAAAGGTGGACGTTCGTTTTGCCATGTGCTTCCCGGACGTTTATGAAATCGGTATGTCCCACCTCGGGATTCAGATACTCTATGATATGTTCAACCGCTATGACGATGTATGGTGTGAGCGGGTATATTCTCCGTGGGTGGATTTGGACAGGCTCATGCGGGAACAGAATATCCCTCTGTTTGCGCTGGAATCTCAGGACCCTGTAAAAGCGTTTGATTTTCTGGGAATCACGCTGCAGTATGAAATGTGTTATACAAATGTTCTGCAGGTGCTCGACCTGTCAGGCATCCCGCTTCTGGCAAAAGACAGGACGCAGGAAGACCCTATCGTAATCGGCGGCGGCCCGTGCAGCTATAACCCCGAGCCAATAGCAGACTTTTTCGACTTGTTCTATATTGGAGAGGGCGAAACACAGTACCGCCGTCTTTTGGATGTATATAAAGAGACAAAGGCAGCAGGCGGGAGCCGGAGCGATTTCCTGCTGCGTGTCGCAAGGGAGATACCCGGCATGTATGTTCCTTCGCTGTATGAGGTCAGCTACAAGGAGGACGGGACGATAGCGGCATTTCAGCCGATATGCGAAGGAGTGCCGGAGCACATTACAAAAGAGATTGTGATGGATTTGGACAATGTTCCCTACCCCGTAAAACCCGTTGTCCCTTATATCAAGGCAACGCAGGACCGCGTGGTGCTGGAGATACAGCGAGGCTGTATCCGGGGATGCCGTTTTTGCCAGGCAGGACAGCTGTATCGTCCTGTCCGTGAGAAAAGTCTTGAAACACTGAAAAATTATGCGCGTCAGATGCTGGAGAGTACAGGACAAGAGGAAATCTCGTTAAGCTCTTTAAGCTCCAGCGATTATTCTCATCTGGAAGAGCTGGTAGACTTTCTGATGGATACCTGCGAGCAGAAAAAAGTAAATATTTCCCTTCCTTCCCTGCGGATAGACGCCTTTTCGCTGGATGTCATGGGAAAGGTTCAGGACGTAAAAAAGAGCAGCCTGACCTTTGCTCCCGAAGCGGGAAGCCAGCGTCTGCGCGACATCATCAACAAAGGTCTGACGGAAGAGGATATTTTAAAGGGTGCAGGACTTGCATTTGAGGGCGGATGGAGCCGCGTAAAGCTGTATTTTATGCTGGGGCTTCCTTTTGAGACCGAAGAGGATATCTGCGGTATCGCAGAGCTTGCAAACAAGATAGCTGCGCTGTACTATGACGTTGTTCCAAAGGATAAACGGAGCGGGCCGGTACAGATAGTGGCGAGTACGTCCTTTTTTATCCCGAAACCGTTTACGCCGTTCCAGTGGGCTCCTATGAATACGAAGGAGCAGTTTATCGATAAAGCTGCGCTGACGAAGCGCTCCGTAAGGGAACAGCTCAATCAGAAACGTATCAAGTACAACTGGCACGAGGCGGATGTGAGCGTGCTGGAAGGCGTATTTGCCCGCGGCGACAGAAAAGTTGCGGACGTCATTTTAAAGGCTTATGAAAAGGGCTGCATCTATGATGCGTGGGGCGAATATTTCGATTATCAGACGTGGCTGGACTGCTTTGAGGAATGTAACGTAAGTATTGATTTTTATACGACGAGACAAAGGAGCGAGGACGAGGTCTTCCCGTGGGATTTCCTGGACTGCGGCGTAAACAAAGCCTTCCTTTTACGGGAATGGAAGCGGGCGCAGGAGGGCGTGGTAACGCCGAACTGCCGGATGCAGTGTCAGGGCTGCGGCGCTGCGCGCTTTGGCGGCGGCGTATGTTTTGAAGAAAAGGGAGGAGCGAACCAGTGAAGATAAGAGTAAAATTTTCCAAATACGGCCCGCTTCGTTTTATCGGGCATCTGGATGTGATGCGTTTTTTTCAGAAAGCGATCCGCCGCGCAGGCATCGACGTCGTTTATACGAACGGCTTCAGCCCACATCAGGTCATGAGCTTTGCGGCTCCCCTGGGCGTGGGGCTTTGCAGCCTCGGCGAATATATGGATGTGGAAATAGCGTCCCATCAGGGCATGGAGGATTTCAAACAGCGCCTGCAGGCGGTCTGCCCGTATGGTATTGATATTTTAAACGTATCCCTTCTTCCGGAAAAAGCCGGCAACGCAATGGCAAGCGTGGCGGCTGCGACCTATGCGGTGGCATTTAAGGATGCGTCGAAAAGCTTTGCGCCGTATGAGTCCTATGTAAAGGAGCTTCTGTCAAAGGAAGAGATACTCGTGACAAAGGAGACAAAGCGCAGCACGGCGGAGGTAAATATCCGTCCGGGGATTTATGAATGCAGCATCGAAGACGGCGCCCTTGTCTTTTTGGTGGACGCCAGCAGCGCGGGCAATATCCGTCCGGAATTTGTGACGGATGCTTTCTTAAAAACGGCAGGCATTACCGTTGAAAAAATTGAGCTGCAGACCGTGCGGTTGGAAACATGGATGAACGCAGGGACCGAGACGGAACGTAAGCTAGTTCCTCTCGATGCGATAGGAGAATCATTTTGAACAGAACATGTGTGATCACAAAAGCCCCCATTGCCAAAGATGGAAGGCGGATGCTGACAACATTTTTGCTGGAAGACGGACGTCTGTGTGAGGTACATCCTCACGGGACGTCCGGTTCTCTTCTCGGCAATATTTATGTTGGAAAGATTAAAAATGTAGTAAAAAATATTGAAGCCGCCTTTGTAGAAATAGCGGGCGGTCAAAGCTGCTTTCTGCCGTTTTCGGAAGCGGTATGTCCGATACTCACAAACCGTGCCTATGACGGCAGGCTTCTGTGCGGGGATGAGATACTCGTACAGGTTACCCGTGACCGTCTCAAAACGAAGGACCCGGCGCTGACAGCGAAGATAACGCTGGAGGGACGCTGGTGCGCGGTCGTTGTGGACGGAGGACATGGGATACGGTATTCCAGACAGCTTTCGGAAGAAACGGCGGAACAGCTTCCCGGTCTTTTAAAGAATATCGACGTACCAGAGCCGCTGACTCTTATCGTGCGGACAAAGGCGGGAGAGCTGACAGGCGGACAAAAGAAGCCGGACCCGGAAAATACCAGCGCTGCCGTCGCTTCCGGTCAGGAGGCAGCACCGCTTCTGCAGGAGGCGCAAAAGCTGCTGGAACGGGCGCAGAGGCTTTTAAAGATTGGAAAGACGCGGACGGTATTTTCCCTTATTTCAGAAGAAAAGCCGGAATGGCTCGCGATTTTGCAGGAGCAAAAGGAAGCCTTTGATAAGGTAGTGACCGATGAACCCGCCGTTTACAACGCGCTTTCCGGACAGGAAGCTTCCGGAGCGGAGGTATCTTTTTATACAGATGAAAAAATAAGCCTGTTCCAGCTTTACGGGCTTTCGGCAAAGCTGGATGAGGCGCTTTCAAAGCGTGTATGGTTAAAATCCGGCGGATATCTGGTTATCGAACCGACGGAGGCCTTAACGGTGATAGACGTCAATACCGGAAAATTTGACGGAAAGAAAAAGACGGAGGAAACGTTTGCCCTGATAAACCGGGAAGCAGCGCAGGAAACGGCGCGCCAGATGCGTCTGAGAAATCTCTCCGGCATCATCATCGTGGATTTTATCAATCAGGAAAAAGCAGAAGCAGGCAGACTTCTGGAATTTTTCAGAGAATGCTGCAAAAAGGATACGGTCCCTGTCAGGGTAGTCGATATGACGCCGCTCGGACTTGTCGAGATAACCCGCAAAAAGGTGCGGCGTCCTCTGGCAGAGCTGATACGGGAAGCAGCAACAGAGCGAAAATAAAAAAATGTGCACTAAGCCGTTACAGGCAAAAGGAGATTATGAAGTTTTTAGGAATGGAAAAAGTAAGGGACGGAAAATATCTTAAAAATTATGAACTGTCCTACGAAAATAAAGCCGGAAGATTAAAAAAATTTGAAATTGTAAGCCGGAAGGACTTAAAAAGCCCGGATGAACTGGGAAAACGCGTCAGCGGCGTTTCCATTGTGGCGTTCTGCGGCGGAAAAATGCTTTTGCTGGAAGAATTCCGACTGAGCATCAACAAACGCATCTTTAATCTGTGCGCGGGGATGATGGAGGCAGGAGAAACTGTCGAAACATGCATCGAGAGAGAGCTGTATGAGGAAACGGGACTTTCCGTAAAAAGGGTCATAAAGATTTTACCTCCGTCTTATTCCGCGGTCGGGTTTTCCGATACCAAAACCTATATCGCATTTGTAGAAGCGGAAGGGGAGATGAGCGATCATACCTCTGATAATGAGGAGATAACAGCACGCTTTTACAGCAAAGAAGAGATACGGGAGCTTCTTGAAACGTCTGAATTTTCTTCAAGGTCGCAGATGGCGGCATTTTACTTTTGCGGCGGGATAGAGCAGCCCTAAATGAGTATAACTTTTATATGAAACGCCGGAAAAAGTGTTGAAAAGTTCTGATGTATTGTATATAATAACAATATCAGAGAGGTGTTTGGATATTTTCATTTAGAATATCCATGACAGATACAGAAAAGAGGGTGATGTAATGAAGACAGTAATTACAATCGGACGGCAGTTTGGTTCCGGCGGTCATGAGATTGGGGAGAAGGTCGCGGAGCATTTCGGCATCAAGTGTTATGACAAGGAGCTTTTATCGAGAGCGGCGAAAGACAGCGGTTTTTGTGAAGAAATGATAAAGACCCATGATGAGCGTCCGACCAACTCTTTCCTTTATAATCTGGTCATGGATACTTATTCTTTCGGCTATAACACATCTGCATTTATGGATATGCCGATCAGCCATAAGGTTTTTCTGGCGCAGTTTGACGCTATCAAGAGCATTGCGAAAGAAGGCCCCTGCGTACTGGTCGGACGCTGCGCGGATTATGCGCTCCACGATATCAAAAACTGCCTGAACTTTTTCATCTATGCGGATGAAGAATCCAAGATTAAGAGGCTGGTCAATAAATATCCTGATCTGAATGAAGCCCGTGCAAGGGAAATGATGATCAAAAAGGATAAACAGCGTCAGAGCTATTACAATTATTATTCTTCAAAGAAGTGGGGCAGGGCGGACAGCTATGATTTCTGCCTTGACAGCTCCGTTTTGGGAGTCGATGGGACGGTCAAGCTGATAACGCAGATAGTGGAGGATTTTGAAGAAACATCCAGATAAAAAAATCTGACAGTAAGCTTTAAAAACAGATGCAGCAGTTCTGAGCGATTGGAATTGCTGCATGTTTTGTATTAGCCGCCGCGTTTTGCGGGCCGGCGTTTGACAGGAAAGGGAATGATCAAATGAAGAACAGACCGGTATTGGCCAGACTTTTTTGCGGCGCAGCGGTCCTGGCTGTCTTTCCGCTGCTGACAGCCTGCACCCGTGAGGAAAAAACAGAAATATCCGCATACGATCTGGAATGGGGGAGCCAGGAGAACTTTGCCGATATCGGCAAAAGCTTAAAAACGCTCGGCATCAGCGGGATTACGGATGAGCTGCTGGAAGAAATGGAAAGAAGCTATGCCGACATGGAGCCGGAAATTCTGATGAACAAAACGGCGGTATTGCTTACCGTTCTTGGAAGCGGACAGTACAATGAAGACCTGACCGAGTGGACGCCTGATAATGATAGCGTATATGCCTTTGACATGGAAGTATTCCGGATCGAACAGATGTATACGGACTTTCTGAATGGGGTCAGGATGATAGGCGGCGGAGCGCTGGATTTTGAAAATGTGACCGAAAACATGGATAATGTCGACTGGGAAAATGGAACGGGAACGCGACAGGTCACATTTGAATGGGGGCAAAAGCAGTATACATTGGAGGCAGAGGTGCAAAATGACTGGTTTGATCCGAAAGTGTTAGAACAGCTCAACGATATCATTGCAGGCACAGGAGAACAGCGCAGGCTGTATGCGACGACGGACGGCTATCAGAGCTGCATCATTTTTTTCTGCGATAAAGACTGGGCGGATGGATTTTTTGAAAAGACCGGGCTTTTGCTTTCCCAAAAGGCAGGATAAAGCGCTGCATATCATTAACGATAAGGAGATTAAAATATCATGGTTCAGACGAAAAAACGCTTTTATATTTTACCGGTGTTGTTTCTCATCCTAATCTATCTGGACGGGATTTTTATCCTGTATTTTAATGAAAACTGGCGTCTGATCCTAGTGATGGTCGCGGCAAGCGCTATGATTGGAGTGGTCAACTGCATTTTTGCATTTACATGCTGCAGGAAAGGAAAAGAGCAGTTTTTGGAAGACTGCATGGTATTTTTAAAATATGGAATGATACCGTTTTACACAGCGGTATTTGTTCTGGCGAGTGGGATGACGTTCATGACAATGCTTTTTATAGGGCCGTTGTCAGCAGTCATCGCAGGAATCTTTGCGATTCTGGATTATGCGATACTGATAGTCGGGAGCTGCTATGTGATTTCGTATGTTGTGCTGAAAGCCAGAACGCATGGGATGAAGGCAGGAGAGTGCGCCCTGCATGTCATTCTGCAGCTGTTTTTTGTGACGGATGTCTTGGACAGCATGTATCTGACTGCGGTAAGAGCGAAACGTTATAGAGTGCTGACCTCATGTATCTGCTTATTGCTGGCGGCAGGACTGATATGCGTCGGGGTCTACATGAGTTACAGTGTCTGATATAGAAAAATAAAATTAACGGAATAAAAGCGGATGAAAAAAGATAGCGACCTTGAAATAGAAAGTGCCGAAACGGACGAAGGAAATATCCGGAAAGTGGTATTTTATCTGAAGCATTCCATTTACAGGAACGGTCTTCACGATGTAGCTTCAGGATGCCGGATAACTGCGTATATTGCAGATGAAAAAGAATCTGCGCAAAATAAGTCCGTTATTGTGCAGCTGAGCGCGGACGATATGTCATTTGAACTCATAAAGCAGAGGGCCCAAAGCGATGGGAAGGACTGAAAACCAGACCGATCGCCCGTGGGGAAGTGACATCCAACTATGCGCGAAAGTCAAGTTTAACGAATAGTTACGAGAAAAACGCATAGATTTCCGCATTTTATCCGGCTTTTCACTTCTCATCCGCACTACATCATTCTACTCCGCTTTCCTGTTACTTTTTCACTATTCTAACAGTCTGTCAAAATAAATGGTTATAATGATATCTGATAAATAAATACGGCACTGCAGCTTTTCGCCACACTGCCGTATTTATTTTGAAAATCTTTTACGTTTAAATTCCAAGCTCTTTTGAATCCAATACAATCGTAAACGGTCCATCATTTTGAAGGCTTACTTTCATATCAGCTCCGAATACGCCTGTTTTAACGACAGGCACTTCTTTTTTACAGGACTCTATCACATACTGATAAAGTGCCTCTGCATGAGCCGGCGCGCCTGCCTTTACAAAGGATGGGCGGTTACCTTTTCGGCAGTCAGCATACAGGGTAAATTGGGAAACCAGAAGCAGACTGCCGTCAACATCTTTCAAAGCCAGATTTGTTTTCCCGTCGGCGTCTTCAAATATACGCAGTCCAATCAGTTTTTTGATCATTTTATCGGCAACTGCCTCTGTATCTTCGTCTGAAACGCCTATCAGGACAAGAAATCCCTTGCCGATTTCCGAGTAGATGTTTCCGTCTATCGTCACGTCTGCCTGAGTAACACGCTGTATAACAAATCTCATTTTTCTGAATCTCCTTCTTTTGTTATTCCCTGATTTTTTGCTGTCTTTTTCTGCTGTTCATCATCAGATTTTTGATAAAAGCTGCCGGTCCCTTCGTCGATGTGATCCAATGTCCGATACTGTTCTGTATCCGTGGAAAACCCCTTTTGTTTCAGGTGATGATTGGTTTGACGCTTTAACAGTGCATAAAACACCGCAAATGTAGGTACGCCGAGAACCATTCCGGGCACTCCCATGATCCCACTGAAAAGGGTGATAGAAAACAGCACCCAGAAGCCCGGAAGCCCTGTGGATTCGCCAAGAATTTTGGGCCCGAGGAAATTTCCATCAAACTGCTGGAGAGCAACGACAAATATGATAAAGTATATACATTGAACCGGATTTACCATCAGGATGAGCAGCGCGCTCGGGATTGCCCCGATAAACGGTCCGAAAAACGGGATGATATTGGTGACTCCTACTATCACACTGATGAGCATCGGATAAGGCAGTTTTAATATATTTGCGCCTACAAAGCAGATAATTCCGATGATAAAGGAATCCAGTATCTTACCGCTGATAAAGCCGCCGAAAGTAGAATTGATAAGTCTTGCATCCTCAATAAAGTCATTGGCATAACGGGTATCCAAAAACGCGTATATCAGTTTTTTGGCCTGTCCAAGAAATTTCTCCTTGCTGGCGAGCAGGTAAATGGAAATAATGAGTCCAAGGATAAGGTTCCACAAAGCCTTTGCCAGGCTTATCATGCTCAGTGATACTGTTTTTAACAGGTTGTTTATCTGAGGCAGGATACTTTTGTTCAGCCATTCTTCAATATCCACGGAATAAGTATCAATCAGCATCACTACGGTTTGTTCAATATCAGGATTGTCTGCCAGAAGCTTCTGCGCCCAGATACTGATATTGGAAACATATTCCGGAAACAGCTTGATGATACTCTGAATGCTGGAAATAACCTGAGGGATAACCACGCGGAAAAATCCTGACAACAGGAAAAAAACAAATATTAATGCCAGAATGATGGAAACGCCGCGGCAGATGCCATTCAGAGCCTTCTCCTTTGATTTCAGCGACGGGCGCTTTGCAGTGAGCTTTCCCAACAGAGGATGCAGGAACCTACGCTCCAGCATATTGACGATAGGACACAAAAGCCATGCCAGGATAAATCCATCTATGATAGGCATACAGATGTGCAGCAGGCTGCTCAGATGTTTGCGCAGGATGCCGCCGTGAAACATAAGATAATAGGCAGTCAGACCGCCGACGATAACCAGCAGCGCGGTAACGCCCCAGTAGAGATATTTTTTGTCCCAGCGAAATTTCATTTGATAAGTCCTCCATTTTCTAGTTATTTTCTTCTGCGAGCTGTTCAAATTTTGCTTTCATGGTAGGGTTGTTTCGGGTAAGGCGCTTAATCGTAAGATCCTCAGCCTTATTGTTCGCCAGCCTCAGATTATTTTCAGAGGAAAGTAAGGCTTCCTTTGTCTTTTGAAGATGATCTATCGTTTTATCGATTTCATCGATCGCCTTTTGGAAGCGTTCGCTGGCAATCCTGAAATTTCGGGAAAACTTTTCTTTAAAATCATTCATATCATCTTCAAACCTTGATATATCGATATTTTGATTGCGGATGACTGCCAGCTCCTGACGGTACTGCAGGGCATTCTGGGCCGCATTGCGCAAAAGAGTTATCATCGGGATAAAAAACTGTGGACGTATCACATACATTTTAGGATAACGGTGCGACATATCCACAATGCCGGAATTATATAATTCGCTGTCCGGTTCCAAAAGAGAAACCAGAACCGCGTATTCGCAGTTCTTTTCACGCCGGTCTTTATCCAGCTCTTTTAAAAAGTCTTCATTCTTCTTTTTGGTAGCAGTCTCATCCATCTCATTTTTCATTTCAAACATGATAGAGATAAATTCGAGCTGTTGGGTATCAAATTCCCGATAGATGTAATCGCCCTTGCTTCCGCTCCTGGCATCGTTATCCTTTTCAAAATAGGCGTTTTGGAAGCCTGTGGCACGCAGACGGTTAAATTCTATCTCGCAGTGCTGTTCCAGACTCTCCCCTACCATCTTTGTAGACTGCCGGGCTTTAAAGTCGCGATAATATGCAATCTGCTCATCTTTTAAGCGCAGCCGTTCTTCATATCCATCCTTTAATCCCTGTTCACGCAGGAGCGACTCCTGCTTAAAAGTTTCCATTTTCCCGGTTAAAAGGTCAATTTCCCGTTCCTTTTGTGCGAGCTCTTTTTCCTTCTGGGTAATAAGATTTACAGTTTCAAGCTTCTGTGCGTTTTCCTGTAATGCAAGCTGTGCTTTCAGCTGCGCTTCCTGAGCTTCTGTCTGAGCCTTGAGTTTTGATTGACTGGCAGCAAGCTGTTGCTTTAAGATAGAAATATCTTCTGCCATCTTCTGCATGGTCTGAGCCTGAACGAGTTTGACAGCCGACTGCTTTTCTGCATCGAACTGGGCCTTGCGGTCGGCCAGTTCTTTTTCAAATTCTTTATCCCGAACCTGCTTCACAATTGCTGCATAGCCGGATTCATCCACCTGAAAGACTTCTCCGCATTTCGGACATTTTATCTCTTTCATAAAAGTCTCCATTTCATAAAATTGGCAAATACCGCATCAGCAGATTATTTTTGCTGTGCAGTCATTTATTAGTAGTTTACAGGAAAGAAAGCTGTTTTTCAACCCTGTTCAAACACCTGTAAAAATAGTATACTGGTACAGGGTTACTGTTTACTGGATTTTTAGCGGACGGTAACGGTACAGATGCTTATGATGATAATAATACTATTATGAAAATGTCGTTTTAACGGCGGAAAGAGGAAGGATGAATTTACAGCAGGTTTTAAGTCAGGTGCGCCGCGCCATAGACGATTATCATATGATACAGCCGGGAGATAAAATAGCACTTGGTATTTCCGGAGGAAAAGATTCTCTGGCGATGCTTTATGCGATGAATGCCTTAAAACGTTTTTATCCCAATCCATTTGAAATCCATGCAGTCACGGTGGATTTGGGATTCCGGAATCTGGAGCTAGATAAGATTGAAGAATTATGTAAATCCCTGGATATTCCCTATACGATTGTCAAAACGCAGATTGCAGACATTGTTTTTAACAGAAGAATGGAAAGTAATCCATGTGCACTTTGTGCGAAAATGCGAAAAGGAGCGCTCAATGATGCCGTCAAGGCAGCGGGATGCAATAAGGTCGCCTATGCGCACCATCGGGATGATGTAGTGGAAACGATGATGCTCTCCCTTCTTTATGAGGGCAGGCTTCATACCTTTTCACCGGTCACCTATCTGGATCGTATGGACATGACAGTTATACGTCCGCTCGTTTATATGAAAGAGGCGGATGTAATCGGTTTTATCCGGAAAAATCAGCTTCCCGTCGTAAAAAGCCCCTGTCCTGCAGACGGACATACGAGGCGGGAATATGTAAAACAGCTCATCCGACAGCTCAATCAGGAAAATCCGGGTGTAAAGGATCGGATGTTTACGGCAGTCCAGAGGGGAATTGCGGAATGGAGACTCGATGAAAAACAGTAAAAATTATCATGATGAAATGAATAAAGAAAATGTGCTGAAGCTGCGCCGACTGATGGAAGAACTGCCGGAGTTTTGCAGACAGTTTTTCAGAGGGATAGAACAAACGACCTCTTCCCGCACACGCCTTGCCTATGCGTATGATCTGGGAGTGTTTTTTGGATTTCTCCATCAGAAAAATCCGGCGCTTTCTAAAATGGAGGTTACAAAATTTCCACTCTCGATATTGGACCAGGTCGCCAAGAGTGATATTGAGGAATACATGGAATATCTCTCCTACTATCAAAAGGATGGAAACGAATATACAAATGATGAGCGCGGAAAACGCCGTAAGCTTTCTTCATTGCGTACCTTGTACAATTACTTTTTTAAGGACGAGCAGATCAAAACCAATCCGGCATCGCTCGTTCTTATGCCAAAGCTTCATGATAAGGAAATCATTCGTCTTGATCCAAATGAAGTGGCTCTCCTGCTGGACCAGGTTGAAGAAGCTTCTAAAATGACAAAAAGTCAGCAAAAATTTCATGAAAAAACGAAGAAACGAGATCTCGCTGTTCTCACACTTCTTTTGGGAACGGGAATTCGTGTATCGGAATGCGTTGGACTTGATCTGGAAGATGTAGATTTTGAGAATCTTGCGATAAAGGTAAGAAGAAAAGGCGGGTGTGAAGATATTGTATATTTTGGCGAAGAGGTAGAGGCTGCCATGAGCTCTTATCTGGATCAGCGCCTTCATATCATACCTATGGAAGGACATGAAAACGCTTTTTTTCTTTCGCTCCAAAATCGCCGCATGGCAGTCCGCAGTGTTGAAAATCTCGTTAAAAAATATGCGTCACTTGTTACGACAGCGAAGCGTATCACACCGCATAAGCTGCGTTCCACTTACGGTACGACATTATATCAGGAAACAGGAGATATTTATCTGGTTGCCGATGTATTAGGTCATAGGGATGTCAATACGACGCGGAAGCATTATGCCGCCATGAAAGATGAAAATAAGCGAAAAGCTGCAAAAAGTGTGAAGCTGAGGGAGCCCTAAGGCTCCCTTTTATGCGCACATTTTTTATCTGTGCGGATCACGCTTCTGCCCGTGCTTGCGGAGATTTTTTTCTGTGCGCCATCGGCTGGGCCGGTAAAATGGAAGTTCTGATGAAGACACTGTACCGAATGCCTTTTCTGATGCGGAGGTTGTTTTTTCTGCAGTCTTGTCGGCAGAGGTGTACGCTGCACTTCCCTGTCCGGGCGTCCATTTACGGAAAGTCAGGATTACTTTAAACAGGTCTCCATCGGATAAAATATGAAGGGAACCATGTTGGATCTCGGTAAAGCTTCTTGCAATGGCAAGGCCAAGACCGCTTCCCTCCGTATTGCGGGAATGGTCTCCCCGTACAAAACGCTCAGTCAGCTCTTCCGGAGAAACGGACAATTCTGCACGCGAAATATTTTTGACGGTAATCTCCGTTTCTTCATCGCTGTCTTTTACGATAACATAAACCCGCGTGGATGGAAGCGCATATTTAATGATATTTGTATACAGATTTTCAAATATTCGGAAAGTTTTTTGCGGATCTAGCCGCAATACGACCTTCTCTTCCGGAAGCAGGAATTTGAATTGGAGCCCAAGTTCTTCCAGCCTGTCTTCGTATTCCAGATAACACTGCCGGATGAGATTGCAAATATCGACATCCGCATAATTTAAAGTGATATTATTGGTTGTGGCCTTACTCACTTCAAACAGGTCTTCTATCAGGATCTTTAAACGTACTGCCTTTTTATCGAGAGTAGCGATATACGCCTGCTTCTGCTCTTCTGTAATGCCCGGTTCTTTCAACAGGTTGATATAGGTGATGATAGCGGTAAGGGGAGTCTTTAAGTCATGAGATACATTAGTGATGAGTTCCGACCTCATGCGCTGGCTTTTTACTTCTTCGTTCACCGCTTTTTTAAAATCTGTCTGTATCTGGCGCAGCTCATTTTTGTAGCTCTCAAAAACACCGAAATCTTCCGAAAGCGCAATATCAAAATCTCCTTTAGCAATAGCGCTTGTAGCCTTTAATAGATTCTGATATTTGTCCTGAACATCTTTGACGTAACGCTTCAGCAGAAAATAAACTGCTATTGAATAAAGGATGAGCGGCACGAATCCCCATATCCAGAAAAGAGAAATGACATACAGGACGATAAAGTTTACAATGACAAGCTTGCTGATGATTTTACGGGCATCTGTTCCAATATCGAAATTTACCAGCTCCCTATAAAAATTTTTCAGGAAACAGATGATTTTATTCCAATATCTGACGAGCAGACTATGGTGTTTGAGAAAAGATTTTTCCCTGAGCAGCCCGGCTCCGACAGTTCCTAAGACATAGCCATACATAAAATAAATAAAAAAGATAGCTCCACAGATAAAATAGAGTGTCCACTGTAAATGTGCCGGCTCCAAAATATGCTGGCTCAGATTCGGCAGGAACCATCCTTTCTGGCAGGCGCAGACAAGCTCAGCCATCTTGTCCGTAATGGATGAAGAAAAAAGTATTAAAACAGCTAATAAATGAACTTCCAGCGGAATCCTGCATAAAGGAAGATTTTGAAACTCATAGCCCTTGTGCACGAAAAGAAAGACGGCGGCAGCGCCCAAAATCAGTGCTGATATCCAGAAGCCCAATATCACCTGAGGGACGCCGGCGTTAATATAGCTCTCATAACGGACATAGGTATGGTTTGGAAGCGTATAGTATCCGGATATCTGTCCATAGCCGTTCAAAAAATTTTGGTACTGGCTTTGAGTCATCGCATAGACTATCTTCATATTAGAAGGAGCCGACAGGGTAAAACGATAGCGATAATATTCATCGGTATCTTCATTATAAAAATTTACAAATGCGCTCCTGCCGTCACCATAAAATCCCCGAAAGCAGGAGGTACGGCTTTCGGAATCGACACGCTTTAAAAATTCTCCCATATCTCCTGGTACGTCGACCGCATTTCCGGTAACATTTCCGGCGTCATCATAGCTGATAAGAACATAATAGACATATGGATTTTCTGCGAGCTGCTTCCCGCTGGCAATGGCGTGAAGCGCGGCATTTGTGCTGTTGCCAATAGTAGTGCCTGTTGTAGTGTCGATAGCATAATAATCCATAAGCTGAGTCAGCTCGTTGGTAGTGGACCGCATATCGCCAAGCTCAGTAAGCGTATTTTCCCTGAATTCATGTACCTGTTCAGCAAGCGCCGTGCTTCCTGCAGAAGCATCAGGAGGCACATTTGCAAAGGCTCCGTCAAGGGAATAATCTGTATATGTCCCAAGATACTCGTCCCGGACATATAAATCTCCATAACTCCATGTTTTCTGATCGGATTTTTCGCGCAGGTACTTATACTGAACGTAATTGCTGCTGTATAGCATATCAATAAATTCTGTGCTCGTAAGAGGGTTTTCAAATTCACTGTCTGCACGGGTCTCAAAAAAAGGAAAAAATGCCATAAAACAGCAGGTCAATATTAGGATAACAGCCATTGCGATGCCAACGCTTCTGGCTTTACTGTTTTTCCATTTTGTATCCAACTCCCCACACCACCTTTAAATATTTCGGATTTTTCGGATCGATTTCGATTTTCTCACGGATTTTCCGGATATGAACCATTATTGTATCCGTATTGATAGCCTTTTCATTCCAGATACGTTCATAAATTTCATCGGCCGAAAATACCCGTCCGGGGTTTTTCATAAGGAGCAGCAGAATTTTGAATTCTATCGGAGTAAGCCGGACCGGATTGCCGTCTACGAATACTTCTACCGTTTCTTCGTTGAGCTCAATACCACCTATCACATGATAAGTATCCTTCTCCGGTTCTGTTTGGGACAGAGCCTCCCGATATCTGTTATAGCGTCGCAGATGGGAATTTACCCTCGCAAGCAGCTCGAGAGGAGTAAAGGGCTTGGTAATATAATCATCGGCGCCCATATTGAGTCCCATTATCTTGTCCACCTCTTCCGATTTTGCGGAAAGCATGATAACAGGAAAGTCATAACCTTTTTCACGAACCTTCATCATCATTGTGATGCCATCCATCCGCGGCATCATGATATCAACGATAGCCAGGTCAATATCCCCCTTCTCTATTCTGTCAAGCCCCTCTATTCCATCCTGTGCCTGACAGACTTCATAACCCTGATTTTTCAGATAAATCTCGACTCCTCCGCGAATATCCGCATCATCTTCTACAATTAAGATACGATTCCTGTCCATATATGAAACGCCCTTTCTGTCTGGTTGAATTCGGGATACATTAATGCTGCCCCGTTTCACAAGTATATCATATCAGATAATAAAAAGGCAAACGCTGCTCTCGCTGAACTGTTACCAGGCTTCTTCTGATATGATAAAAGGATGATAACAAAAAAATCTTGCTTTATGATTCATGAAAAACGAAAAAATTTCTAAATATATTCGGAAGGATAAAGGAAAACTCAGCGGAACTGCTCGCTGTAATATGGTACGATCAGATAATCTCCCGCACGGATATCATCAATATCCGTCAGGTTATTCGTATCCCGCACTTCCTCAATATAAGCATTCAGTGATTCATAATGATCGTCGGCATACCTCAATGCAATAGATGTAAGCGTATCGCCGGAGCGGACCATAATGCTTGCAAAGTACTTATAAGAGACCGGCGCAGTTTTCTCCTTCGCAGAGGACAGAAAACTGAATCCGGGAAGCGCTGCAGCAATAAAAAACACAAGTATGAGACAAATGAAAAACAGGCGGCAATACTGTGCATAACGGGAAGATGATTTCATATGATTTCCTCCTTAGGTTATATCGAACGTAAGTTTCGAACATTTGTTCTTTATGCTGCAATTATATCGAACATATTTTCGAATGTCAAGTATCAGGGCGGAAATATCGAACACTTTTTCGGAATGCATGTTTGCTTTTTTAATACCCATATGTTATACTGAAAAAAAGGTTTGTACTGCTAAGAAAGGGGCTTTTATTATGGCACAGGGAAAGATCACTGCCAAACAGCAGGAGATTTTAGATTATATCAAGGATGAGATTTTGAAGAGAGGATATCCTCCGGCAGTCAGAGAAATCTGTGAGGCGGTCCATCTCAAGTCTACCTCTTCTGTCCACTCTCACCTGGAGACACTTGAGAAGAACGGATATATCCGACGCGACCCGACGAAGCCGCGCGCTATTGAAATTACAGACGAGAGTTTTCAGACAGTGCGTACGGAAATGTCCAGCCTTCCTATAATCGGCAGGGTCGCTGCAGGTCAGCCGATACTGGCAGAGGAGAACATCGAGAGTTATCTTCCTATCCCTGCAGATGCCGTACCTACAGGTGCGCCATGTTTTGTCCTGAATGTACGCGGGGAATCCATGATAAATGCCGGGATTTTAGATGGTGATCAGATTTTTGTACAGAGCTGTCAGGAGGCGGAAAACGGACAGATTGTTGTGGCTTTGATAGAGGATTCCGCTACTGTAAAGACATTTTACCGCGAGAAAGATCATATCCGCCTGCAGCCCGAAAACGATGTGATGGAACCTATCATAGTAGATGATTGCCAGATAATCGGACGTGTATTCGGCGTGATGCGCATTTTACGTTAGGTCAAATGCGCTGTGCTTTTCAGGGCAGCTTATTTACACATCTCAATTTTCACAAAAAAGCTTTCTTTTGTAAAAGAATACAAAACTGCCCGGCAGAGCTTATCCTGCCGGGCAGTAATAAAATACGATGATACAACTTTGAGTATATCTTTTGGCTGTTATACTTCTTCTTTGCAGAACTGTACAGGATCAAGCTGCTTTCCATCTCTCCAGATACGTTCCAAATCATAGAACAGACGGTTCTGACGATCAAATACATGAACTATCATATCGCCGTAATCCATCAGTATCCAGTTTCCAGTCTGATAACCCTCTACATTTTTTAATGTATATCCCGCTCTTCCCAACTGCTCTTCCACATTGTCTGCCATCGCCTGTACCTGATTGCGGTTGTTCCCGCTGGCGATCAAAAAGTAATCTGCCAAAACAGAGACTTCAGAAATATCTATCAGGGAAATGTCTTCTGCCTTCTTATCTTCCAGCGCTTCGATAGCAAGCTGGGTCATTTTGGCTGCCTGCATCATACTGTTCCTCCATTTTTATAAAAATCATAGGTTTTCTGTGTCATGGAATCAATTTCCATATTTCCGCCGTTTAAATAATTTAGCGTATCCTCTAATGCCATCAGGAGCGCTTTATCTAAATCCTCAAATGCAATACGACGAATTTCCGTCAGATTCGGAGCCTGCTTTCTGCCCGGTTCGATATAATCTGCCAGCCAGATTATCTTCTCCAGCAAGGACATGCCGGGTCGTCCGGTTGTATGGTTCAAAATCGCATTTATCACGTCCTTATCCGTAACGCCATATTTTTTCATAGCGAGGAAACTGCCCACCTTGGCATGCAGCAAAAACGGATTTGCCTGCTCATAGGCATTGATCGCGATATTGTATTTTTCACAGATAGAAATCTTTTTTTCATTGGTCAGGCACTTGGCACAGTCATGAAGCATACCTGCCAAAATGGCGTTGTTGATATCCGCTCCGTAGCGCATCGCAAGGGATGCCGCCGTATAAGCGACGCCGAGCGTATGCTCGTAACGTCTGGCATCGAGATTTTTTTCCATTGATTTGCGGATTTTACGAATATCCGGCTCTTTCATGCGGAAAAACTCCTTTCAGCTTTCTGTGTAATATCCGTTTTGTTCGAGAAAAAGACGGACGTTTTCTGGTACCAGATAACGGACTGACTTTCCTTTTTTCAGGCGTTCCCGGATTTGGGTAGCAGAAATACCGATATGGGAAGCCGGAAGAAAACGGATGTCCGCACAGTATTTGTCTGACAGATACTGCGCCTGTCCTATCAGGCTCTGCTCTTCGCTTTCTTCCCGGACCGCAGCTACCGTAATACAGCCTGCAAAAATCCTTTCAGGATGCTTCCAGCTCTCCATATGAAACAGGGTATCTGCACCAACAATAAAGTAAAGCTCGCTGTCCGGGTGCATTCTTCTTAATACCTCTATCGTTTCATAGGTATAGGAGCTGCCGGGACGTACGATTTCCATATCGGATACCTTAAAATAGGGATTTCCCTGCGCTGCAAGCATTGCCATACGCAGACGGACAGCTCCCGGAAGTATTTGCGAGGAATCCTTCATATAAGAACAGCCGCTTGGGATGAGCAGTACCTCATCCAGCCCGTAAAAAGTCCTGGCATTCTCTGCCAGTATCAGATGCCCGGTATGGATCGGATTGAACGTCCCCCCTAAAATACCGATTTTTGTCATGCATACACCGCCTTTTTCCCTGCCAAAACGGATTACAGAGGCAGTTCGATCTTTTTGTGTTCTTTGCTTTCTTTATATAAGACAATCTTTTTGCCGATAACCTGAACGACTGTGGAATGTGTGCGCTCTGCCACGATTTCCGCAATTTCGCGCGGGTCGTCAAAACAATTTTTCAATACGGCTATTTTGATAAGCTCCCGGGTATTGAAAGCCTCCGCGATAGCAGCCGTTCCCTCCGGAGTAAGGCTGGATTTCCCGATTTGGAAAATGGGATCGAGACTGCTGGCGAGCTTCATCAGATATGCCCTCTGTTTGCTTTTTAATTCCTTCATGGATGTTCTCCTATTTATAATAATCAAAGGAAAGTCCGTACATGCGTACTGTGTCGCCTTCCTGAATGCCGAGTTCTTCCAGCTTATCCAAAATACCCGCATTTTTTAGGAAGCTCTGGAAAAATGCGAATCCTTTTTCAGATTCCAGATTAGTATATCCGAGCATTTTTTCAATCTTTGGACCTTCCACAACGTATTCCTGCTCGAGTTCATCATAGGTAACGGTATAGGGATCGTCCGAAGCCGCAAGCGCCATTTCAGGAAAATATTCCTGTTCAAAAATAGCAGGCTTATCGTCCAGTCCATCCAACATACGACGTACATCGTACAACAGCTCTGTAACGCCCTGACCGCTTACTGCGGAGATAGGATATACCTTGATACCCTTAGGCTCAAATTCCGCCTTTAAACGCTCCAGACCAGACTCCTCGGGATCATATATCGCATCGACCTTATTCGCTGCAATGATTTGGGGTTTATTTGCCAGCTCTTCACTGTAATTTTGCAGTTCGGCATTTATCGCATAAACATCTTCTACCGGATCGCGTCCTTCGGTACCGGCCGCATCTACCACATGGATGAGCACTTTAGTACGTTCTACATGACGCAGGAATTCATGACCGAGTCCAATTCCTTCTGACGCACCCTCGATCAGCCCGGGAATATCTGCCATAACAAACCCCTTCGCATCTGAAAGGTCAACAACGCCCAGATGGGGATTTAAGGTCGTAAAATGATAATTTGCTATTTTAGGACGCGCGTTGGATACGCGGGAAAGAAGGGTGGATTTTCCAACATTAGGAAATCCTACAAGTCCTACATCCGCAATGACTTTAAGTTCCAGCAAAAGCTCCAGCTCCTGCGCGGGCTGGCCGGGCTGCGCGTATTTGGGCGCCTGCATCGTGCTCGTTGCATAATGCTGATTGCCGTTTCCACCTTTACCGCCTTTTAACAAAACGACTCTGCGGTTGTCGCCGGACATATCAACGATGACTTTACCGGAATTAAATTCCTTGATGACCGTGCCTTCAGGAACCTTGATGATGATATCGTTTCCGTCCTTGCCGCGGCAGTTCTTTTTACCGCCTTCCTGCCCGTCTCCGGCCTTATACTTCCCGACATGACGAAAATCGGTCAGGGTATTTAAGCCGTCGTCTACTGCGAATATCACATCGCCGCCGTGTCCGCCGTCTCCGCCGTCGGGACCGCCTGCAGGCACATATTTTTCACGCCGGAAAGAGACATGTCCGTCGCCGCCCTTTCCGCTTCTTACATAAATTTTCGCTCTGTCTGCAAACATTCACTTCTCCTGTTTATTAAATCAGTTAACGTTTCTATTAAATGAAAAGGCCCCAAACAATGCGTCTGGGGCCTTTTTCTCTGGAAATGCGGCCCGCTCTTGGCGTCCGCTTATGATTCATAATGATGCTTACTGTTCTACCGGATATACGGAAGCCTGTTTTTTATCTCTTCCTTTTCTTTCAAATCTCAGCACGCCGTCCACTTTTGCAAATAACGTGTCATCGCCGCCGATGCCTACGTTAATGCCGGGATGAATCTTGGTTCCACGCTGTCTGTAAAGGATGTTACCAGCCTTTACAAACTGTCCGTCCGCTCTCTTTGCACCAAGGCGTTTGGATTCGGAATCTCTGCCGTTCTTGGTAGAGCCGACACCCTTCTTATGAGCAAAAAACTGAAGGTTCATATTGAACATTTGTTACACCTCCTCGAATTTCAGTCGCAGGTATTTCTTCCCGTACTGTTTTTCAATGTCTTTCAGACCAAGGATCATCGTATCCATCAAAAGAGCTGTCTGCTCATTGACAGGATTTAAAAATACCACGTCTATCACACCGTCATCCTCGCCCGCGACAACCTCCATCGGCTCTTTTGCAAAAGCCTCTATCGCATTGATCGTGTTAATAACAAGGACTGAAACGGCAGCGCATACAATATCATGTCCGCTTTCCGCATAGCCGGCGTGTCCCGTACAGGTAAATCCCCGATAATCATCCTTTGTCTTCTTTACCAGAATCGTCGTCATAAAACATACCGCAGCGCTTTCCTAAAAGGATTAAGCGTTGATCTTTTCAATCTTTACCTGAGTGTATGCTTGTCTGTGACCATTCTTCTTGTGGTAACCGGTCTTTCTCTTATACTTGTAAACGATGACTTTCTTGCCTTTGCCTTCGCCTACTACTGTAGCAGTAACAGTTGCACCTGCTACGTCTGCGCCGACCTTTAAGCCGTCATTGCTTACTGCGATTACCTGGTCAAATGTAACAGTCTCACCAGCTGCTAAGCCCAGCTTCTCAACCTTTAATACATCGCCCTCAGCTACCTTGTACTGTTTGCCACCTGTTGCAATAATTGCGTACATCTAGGACACCTCCTGTCAAGCGTTAAAATAAATTAACGTTACTCGCTAACTTTGGTGACGCCAAACGGCGTACTTTTACCTCGTTATGCGGCATACTCATAGAGTGTAGCACCCTGTCTATGATTTGTCAATCCTGTTTTTATAAAATTTTAAGCAGATGTTCAAAATATTCCGGAAGCGGCGCACATGTCTCTATATATTCCCCTGAAACCGGATGGACAAATCCCAGGACCATCGCATGGAGTGTCTGCCCTTCCAGCTTTGGATAAGGACATTTTTTAGGCCCATAAATGCTGTCGCCCAAAAGAGGATGTCCGATGGACGCCATATGAACGCGTATCTGATGGGTCCGTCCGGTTTCCAGACGGCACTCGATATAGCTGTACCCATTAAAACGCTGCAGCACCCGATAATGGGTGATCGCATCTTTTCCGTGCGTATGATTGACTGCCATTTTTTTACGGTCTGAAGGATCTCTGCCGATAGGAGCATCGATAGTACCTTCATCATTTTTCAAAACACCGTGAACAACCGCACGGTAACGCCTCACGATAGAATGGACGGCAAACTGGGCGGCAAGCGCCTGATGAGCTGCATCATTTTTGCAAATGAGGACAGAACCGGTCGTATCTTTATCGATACGATGGACAATGCCGGGGCGCATCACACCGTTGATGCCGGAAAGCTGCCCCCTGCATCGGAACATAACTGCATTGACAAGCGTGCCGGAATAATGACCTGCCGCCGGATGCACGACCATCCCTTTGGGCTTATTAACGACTAAAACATCGCTGTCTTCATAGAGGATGTCCAGCGGGATATTTTCCGGCTCGATGTCCGGTTCCTGTGCTTTTGGAAGCAGAAAGCTCAAATCGTCTCCTGCCCTGACCTGATAGCTTTGTTTTACAGGAATGCCGTTTACGGATACCCTGCCTTCTTTTATCATTTTTTGGATGAAGGAACGGGACAAAGAGTCGATGAGCGCTGCGATGCACTTATCGACTCTTTCCTCTTCCTGTTCTTCCGAAATCTGAAACCTGAAAAGCTCCAGCTCGTCTGAAACGGTCTGTGTCATTGCTCTTTTTTCTCACTTTTCTTTAAACTCAAAAATTCAAAATCTTCTTCCTTCATATGTCCAAAAAAGACGAGGAAAAGACCTGCGATACAGATAAATGTCACATAAATGTCTGCAACGTTAAAGATAGGGAAGTCTATCAGGGAAAAATAAATAAAATCCACTACATAGTCAAGCCTTACACGGTCGATAAAATTGCCCAGCGCACCCGCCGTCAAAATTCCTCCGAGGATATGCAGAAAGATATATTTTTTCTGTGCGGGCATCCTCCAAAGTGTATAGAGGCAGGCGCACAGGATAAAAACAGTCATTATCACAAAGAAAAGCTTTTGTCCCTGAAGGATTCCGAATGCCGCGCCCCTGTTTTCAAGATATTTTAATTCCAGAACGCCGGGGATGAGTATGAGGGAATTCTGACCTTTTAAATAAAGTACTGCAAGATATTTTGTAAACTGGTCGAACCCGACTAAGGCTGCCGCGATGAGCAGGTCGAGAAAAAACATCTTCTTATTTTTCATATCAGTCCTCTTCCCGGAAATTTAATTCCTCAACAGCAGCTCTCATTTCCTCTTCTGTGACCGTATCATCTAAAAGAGCATGACCTATCTTATCCAATATAATGAAGCGGATATGCCCGTCACGCATTTTTTTATCCGACTTTGTAAAAGAAAGGATTTTATCCACATCCAGCTCATCTGCCGAGATAGGCAGATTGAAGGGAACGAACATATCCCTTATCTCATAGTACTCTTCCATGGGGATGAGTTCCTTTTTCCAGGAGATATAAGCTGCGGCAATACAGCCGAGCGCAATGCACTCTCCGTGCAGCATGGAAAATCCGGATGCTTTTTCAATCGCATGCCCGATAGTGTGTCCGAAATTCAGGAGAGCCCGGTCGCCTTTTTCCTCCGGATCTTTTTCAACGATAGCTTTCTTTATTTCACAGCTTCTTTTTATCATCTTCTGAAGCGTTTCCGGATCGCGTTCGCATATCTCGTACATGTTTGAGATGAGCCATTCATAATATTTGGAATCTTTGATAAGCCCATGCTTCATGACTTCTGCAAATCCCGAAAAATACTGGCGTCCTTCCAGTGTCTGGAGCGTGTCCGTATTTACATAGACAAGCTTTGGCATATGAAAAGCGCCGACCATATTTTTGTAAGAATCAAAATCTACGCCGGTCTTTCCACCTATACTGGAATCCACCTGCGAAAGCAGCGTCGTAGGAATCTGGATAAAGTCAATTCCGCGCAGATAAGTCGCCGCTGCAAATCCTGTCATATCGCCGACAACGCCTCCGCCCAGAGCGGCGAGAAAGTCTCCGCGGTCAAAATGGCGCTCTATCAAAAATGCGTACAGCTTCTGGATTTCCTCAAGCGTCTTATGTTCCTCTCCTGCAGGGAGCACAAATATCTCCACCAGCTTAAAACAGGAAATAAGTGCTTCTTTTACCTGCTCTGCATACAGGGGCTCTACGTTTGTATCCGTAACAATACATATCTTAGCCTCCTGATATCCTTCTTTCAACTCTTCTGTAAGCTCTGCAAAACCATTTGTCAGCAAGATATCATAACAGGGCTTTTTATTATAAGAAACCGTCAATCTTTCTTTCATCTTTCTGTATCCTTTCCTGGTGTCTTAAAAGCATGCGCGTCACACGCCAACGCTGCCGTCAGGCAATGATCCCTTTTGCGTAAGTGCGCATAATCTATCTTTCATACGATATAAAAATTTCTTTCCTCTCGTATGAAAAAGAACCCTGCAAAGCAGGATTCTTCTGCATTATCTGAAGCATTTTGCCCATCAAACCTCTTTTACGTCAAGGGAACCGGAAAGTATCTCCTGAAAATCTCCGGAAATATCCACGCTTGCAGGTGTGATGATAAAAATAAAATGAGATATCTTCTGGAGGCTGCCGCTGATGGCATAGCAGGAACCGGAGGCAAAATCGATAATACGCTGGGCAACATCGACATCAATGCCTTCCATATTCAGCACGACAGTGCGGTTTGCCAACAGGGTCTCCGTAATCTCTCTGGCATCCTCCACCGTAGTGGGCTTAATCACACATACCTCCATCCCGGCACCGGATCTGGTGCGCGGAGTTGAATGCATTGGCGTTACCTTCGCAGCAGATTTTTTCACCGGACGAGGATCGTCATCATAGGAGTCGGCCTTCTGGATGCTCTTTATCTTGGATTTCTTTTCTACAGGCTGTTCTTCCTCATCGTAATAATCATCATAATCGTATCCGTCATCTTCATCATCGTTGAGTTTCATGTAGCCTAAAAATCTGTCCATTACTCCCATGGTTTCAAAAATCTCCTTTATTCCAGATCAGCCAGTCGGCGCATACCGAAGATCCCTGTGCCGACGCGAACGCAGGTGGAACCTTCTTCAACGGCTGTCATATAATCGTTTGTCATACCCATGGACAAAATGTCCATAGAAACATTATCAATGTTTTTCTGTGCGATGTCAACAGATAATTGCTTCATCCGCTGAAAATATTTTCTGTTTTCTTCAGGGTCAGATGAGTTTGGTGCGACCGTCATAAGACCCTTGACAAATATGCCGGGAAGCGCAGCTATCTGCCCGATAAGACAGGGGGCTGCTTCAAAGGTGACACCGAACTTACTTTCCTCTCCGGCGCAGTTAATCTCTATCAAAATGTCGGTGGAAACACCCTGTTTTACGGATTGCCTGCTTATTTCCTCTGCCAGCCGCAGCGAATCCACGCTGTGGATAAGAACAGTCTTTCCTATCAGGTATTTTACCTTATTGCGCTGCAGGTGCCCTATCATATGCCAGCGGATGTCCTTCGGGAGCTGATCGTATTTATCGCACAACTCCTGTACTTTATTTTCACCGAAATCCCGGACTCCGGCATCGTATGCCTCCTGAAGCTCGGATACCGGCTTCGTCTTGCTGACTGCGACCAAAAGAACGCTGTCCACGCTGTGGCCGGATGCCTTCAGAGCCTGAACGATGTTATGCTGCACGTTTGTCAGATTGCTGCGGATCATGGTTTCCTCCTGAAATGTCATTGGTTGATGAGCTGGTCCGCATCCACAGTAGAAGCGTCCAGGACAATATAATCGTAAGGGCTTAAGCCATAAGTCGTATTGGGCTTGATAATGGCATATTCCTCGTTCTGCTGAAGCACCTGTATCTCTTTGAAATCTGCATATCCCTTATTAATGTTATATACGCCTGTCAGACTGGCACTTTGCGAAACAGTAACCGTTTCATTAGAATCAGGCATGATAAGATGGTCACCGACCCTTAGAGAGGAATCATCCAGATAATAATATTCTTCCGTTTCCTGATATATCTGCGTTGCCACAAATTCCGTCGTAAGCCCGCCTTCCTCTCCGGTAGTCTCCCTGAGAACACCCGTTGCGCCGGAATTGCCCCCTTTTGTTACATAATCTTTCGGGATGAGGAAAAATTCTTTTGTAGTTATCGCAGAAATCGGAACTTTTAAGCCGTTTTCCGCATTGGCTATCAGCTCTATCTCCAAAAAGCGATCCGCTGCAAAGGTCACCATGGAATTGTTGAACTTCAGCTCTACGAGCACGTTCCCATCCCCGCCCGAGTCGATAACGTTGACCTGTGCCCATGATTCATAGCGGTTTTTGAGGAAACGGACCTTTAAATATTGCTCTTCCTCCAATCTTGCAGCTGTAGAACGATCCGTCTGAATGACAACAGACCAGTCTTCATCCGTACAGAGCCGGTAGAGAGGATCGGAAGCAGCGGCAAGCTCGCTGCTGATAAGCTGTCTCTTTTCATATTTTGATTCATCAAAATCCGCATCCGTCAGATCTGAAGCCTTTTTGGATTCAAAGCCGTCTATAGAGTAGGTGATAATACCGGATACAGGAGAATGACAGAGGGTAACCGGCTGACTGCCTGCAGCAGCGTTAATATCTCCGAGGCTATTGAGCACATTGATATTGGCGAGCTTTAAGACAGTTCCCTCCAGCTCATATTTGAAGTTATACACGCTGTCAAAGCGATGTTCGTCAAAGCCTGCACAGAAGCTGGAGACAGACGTCCTCAGCTCTCTGATATCGCCTTCTGAGAGTGAAACGTTATCGGCATTCTGTTCATCCAGAACCTCCCTGAGCTGTCCGCTCTGATCCACTGTGCATACGAGCTGCCCGCTTCCGACCCGCTCCCCTTCCCGGGCGTAATAATTGATATAGCCGGCGCTGCTGCTCGTAACGATCGTTTCATTCCGCATGGCGATTCCTGTAAAAACATTATCTTCCGAAAGGACGCCTTCCTGCACACGGTAAGACACTACCTTTTCATCACGAAATAGATACATGACCACACAGATGATGATATATAGAAATATCGCACCGAAAATGACCATTCCCAGATTGATATTCAAAGGCTTGCGGTACTGCCTGATATTTCCGCCATGTTGTCTTGATGCCAAAAAAATCCCCTCCGGTATTAACGGGTTAAAAGTCCTGCTAAAAATAAGCCCCGGCACAAATTTCTCCGGGGCTTTTCTGGTGCATATCGAATACGTTCTTAGATGGATACAATGATTTTGGATCTCAGTTCCTCAGCTAAATCCGATTCATTCTGGGATACACTGAGTACGAAATCAACACCAAATTTTTCGCTCATCTGTTCCAGCTTTGCCACAACAGGCACTATGTTCTGGCCTTCCAGATTAGCAATCTTTAAGAAGCTGTCAAAATACATCTGCTCAAGGTCATGGTCCTGAGAGATGATACCGCTCACGAATCCTAAAAAGGCATCGCTGGAATCTACCATGTAATCAGGAACAACGATAAGTCTTATCTTGTTGTTGAGCTCATACATATGCTTTGGATTCTTATCCAGATAGACGATGCTTCCGTGAGCGTCCTTTACCTCCGTATTCACTTTGTCGAGCAAAAATTTTGTTTTGCCTTCCCCTTTTTCACCTACGATTAATTGAACCATTGTAATCCCTCCTAAAGTATATTCATTCCTTGTGCGGACACATATAGGATATGTCTTATTATAGTGGATTTCGGTCAAAAAAACAACCCTCTTTTCAGCACAGTACCGGGATAAAACATCACGTTCCCGCTTCTTCCAAAAGGTCGCTCATCTCCGTGTACATGATGCCGCGCTCCTTGGAACGCAGTATCACAGCGATATAGGGATTGCCGGAAGTATCCTTCGCCAAAAGCACAAGACAGTTTCCCGCCGCATTGGTCGTACCCGTCTTGCCGCCTATTACCGTGACGGTCTCCGGTGCGCTGTAATTGCCAGCCAGATACTGGTTTGTAGTCGTAAACGAAAGTTGCTTTTCCTTGCCGTTTTTGTCCACATAAACGCTGTCATAACTGGTCATTCGGATAATATCGCCCACATCGCCATATTTGAGCGCCTCATTGAATATCAGATACATATCATAGGCGGTCACATAATGGTTATCCGCCGTGAGACCGTGCGGATTCACAAAATGGCTGTTTGTAGCCCCTATCTCCTGAGCTTCTTTATTCATCATTTCTGCAAAGCCTTCGACTGAACCGCCGATATGCTCCGCAATGGCGATAGCGGCGTCATTGGCAGACTTTATCAAAAGCGCGTGCATTGCCTGATTGAGCGTCAGGCGATCTCCCTCCTGAATCCCGCAGGTAACCGCGCCGCTTTCCAGCTGCGTGGCGTTTTTGCTCACGGTGATCATATCATCGGGGTTGCCGTATTTGAGAGCCACTACGGCAGTCATAAGCTTTGTCAGACTTGCGGGAGCAAGCCTTTCATGGATATTTTTTGCATATAAAACAGTATTATTATTCAGATCAAACAGACCGGCTGCCGTTGCCTCCGACATATCCACTACAGAATCATCCACATTGACATCGCCATCCACTACACAGAGCGAAGCAGCAAAAGGTTCTGCCGTTCTAAAACCGCTTTCTCCGATCACCCGGAAGCTGGATACCCTGTAATCCGGGTCATAGGAGAAGGCTACGGTATCATCAGAACAGCCGGAAGCGCTCACACAGACTGCAACGGCTGCGAAAAGCGCCACAAATTTATTTGTACATTTCACGCCACTCTAAATCTCCCCTGTCTAAGGACTTGATCAAAAGCTCCGCCGTTGCAAGATTAGTTGCCAGCGGAATATTATGCATATCACACAGACGAACAACTGTGTTGACATCCGGCTCATGGCTTTTAGGCATCAAAGGGTCACGCAGGAAAATGACCAAATCCATCTCATTGTGCTCAATCTGGGCGCTCATCTGCTGTTCTCCTCCCAAATGACCCGCCAGATATTTATGAATGTTCAGATTCGTAACCTCTTCTATCAGACGTCCTGTCGTACCGGTGGCATAAAGACTGTTTTTACTTAAAATGCCTCTGTAGGCGATGCAGAAATTCTGCATGAGTTTTTTCTTCGCATCATGTGCGATCAACGCGATATTCATAATACCTTCTCTCCCATACTATAGATTATATAAATTTTTTCGCTGCAGCCCGACGTTTAAGACGAAGCCTATCCCGATATAGACGCTGACGAGCGAGCTTAGCCCGTAGCTGACAAAAGGGAGCGGCAGTCCCGTATTGGGCATGAGCATAGTAGCTACTGCAATATTCATAAATCCCTGTATGCCTATCAGTGCCCCCACACCGGACGCGATGACCATACCGGCAATGTCCTTTGCCGACCGTGCGATAGATACGCAGCGCACCGCGATGAGCATCAGCAGGATAATGACTGCTGCAGAGCCGATAAAACCAAGCTCTTCCCCGATGATGGCAAAAATGAAGTCGGTCTGTGATTCCGGCAGGAAATTCGCATTTTTGACAGATGCGATGTCCGTATTGTTCAGACCCTTTCCCCAAAGCTGCCCCGAGCCGATGGCGATGACGGAGTTTATCTGCTGGTAAGCTTCGGCATCGGCATAAGCCTGCGGATCGAAGAAAGCCATGATACGGTTACGCTGATAGTCCTTGAGCAGCGTCTGATCCTCCTGGACAACGATAGATAAAAAAACGAGGACGGTCGGTACTACGACCGCAAGGACGCTGCCGATTATCTTCCAGCTCAGTCCCCCTACAAATAAAAGAACACAGAATAAAAGCGCAACCAAGATAGTCGTGGAAAGGTTCGGCTGTTCATGAATGAGCGCAAGCGGCGGCAGGATAAAAAAGATTGCTGACAGCACTATGCGCGGTGTATTTAACCTTTCCCTATATTTCATAATAAACTGTGCATAGAATAAAATCAACAAAATTTTTGCAGTTTCTGACGGCTGGAGGTCAAAAAAGCCCAAATCAAGCCATCTTTTTGCGCCATTTGCCTCTCTTCCAAAGAGCAGAACGAGCACAAGGGTAACGATGGCAAAAGCATAACCGAGCCAGGCCAGCTTTATCAGTTTTGTATAGTCTAAAAAAGCAACGATGAGCATGAGCACCAGTCCGATGCCCATGCCTATCATCTGCTTACCCTGCACACTCTGCTTTGCGCTCCCGATGGCGAGTATCCCTATCACGTTCAGTGCAGCTACGAGAGCCACCAGTAAAAAATCAAAGTTCTTCAGTTTGTAGTTTCTGAACATATCGCTCCTTTAGCTTATCTTATGCAGATCCAGAATCGGGATATTTGCATGAAGAGACATGCTTTTATCCTCCCGGCTGCGGCTGGATGCCTTGCTTATCTGAATCTCCATATTTTTTGTGTCTATTTTCATGTAGCGGGATATGACCGCGGCAATATCTTTTTTTATCATATCCAGGACTTCCGGCGAACAGTTGACCCTGTCAGATATCAGAAGGATTTTCAAGCGATCCTTTGCAACCTCACGGGAGGATTTTCGCTGTAAAAATTTAGGCAGTCTCATATGCGTCCCTCCTGACTTTTATGAAATATCCCGCTCACCTTCGTCCAGAATGAAATGGACACATCAAGGTTCAGATACGGTATCTCATCTCCAAGGATGCGCTGACATATATTGCGGTAAGCACGGCCCGCCAGCGTATGATTCCCCACAAGAGGTTCTCCCTGATTGGTCGCAACGACCACATTTTCGTCATCCGGCACAACTCCTATCAAAGGTACCGAAAGGATATCGACTACGTCATCCACGCTCATCATATCCCCGCGTTTTACCATATCATAGCGCATCCGGTTAACGACAAGATCAATCCTGTCAATGCTGGACGCCTCCAACAGCCCGATAATGCGGTCTGCATCGCGGATAGCAGAAACCTCCGGCGTTGTCACCACAAGGGCCCTGTCTGCACCCGCCACAGCATTTTTAAACCCCTGCTCGATACCTGCAGGACAGTCTAAAAGCACATAATCGAATTGCTCCCGCAAATGCTCTACAAGCTTTTTCATCTGGCTTTCATTCACAGAGGTTTTGTCACGGGTCTGTGCGGAAGGAAGGAGGTAAAGCCCCGGCCAGCGCTTATCCCGGATGAGCGCCTGTTTGACACGGCAGCTTCCTTCTACCACGTCCACGAGATTGTAGACGATACGGTTTTCAAGTCCCATGACCACATCGAGATTACGAAGACCGATATCGGTATCTATCAAAACCACCTTTTTCCCGGCTGCGGCAAGACCGGTCCCAACGTTTGCGGTGGTGGTTGTTTTTCCAACGCCGCCTTTTCCTGAGGTAACGACAATTACTTCACTCATATAAAAGTCCTCCGAACATGAAATATTTGCGTTCCCTGAAAAATACTGCCCGAGCTTTTGTTACAGCGGCAGTTCATTCAGTAATTCATTTGTAATGGACTGCATTTGTATCTCACCGCCGCGAACGCACGCCATGAGCGGCTGCATACGCCTGGCTTTTAAATGCCAGCGGTTCTTCTCTTTTGCTTTATATTTGAAATCTCCGATCTTTAATTTCTGCGGAGTCATTTCAAGCGCTGCAATAAAATGATGATTCATCCCGTCGCCGCCTGCATAGGCGCTTCCGTTGAGTTTTCCTAAAACAATGATGTCCTTTGCCGCCATCACGCAGCAGCCCTCTTCCACATCACCCAAAACAACGACGCTTCCTTCCGTTTCCAGTATCTGCCCGTTTTTTAAGCTTCCGCGATAAAATTGCCCGTCATTCCCTGATTTCGGGTAATAACGTTCAAAGGCCTCCATCGATTCCCGGAACTGCCCCTGCCGCTGCGCGTTCTTGCCTACTACGCATATCACATTCAGCCGGCTGCAGCAGGTCAGGGCGTCCACAAGGGCGTTTTCCTCATCATCGCGCAAATCCCTGCCTTCAAAGGAGACTGCGACCCGCATATCCCCGAAAAAGCGGGCAGAATCCCGGAATTTTTCTTCTACACAGGAAAGCAGCTCCTCAAAGGGAAGTTCATCGTTTAAATAGACGGCGATACCGTCTTTATAACTTTTCAGGATAACCGGATTTTTCATTTCTCCCTCTCATTTCCGCCGCTGAGACGGCATTTGGATGAATCTTTGTCAGTCCCCGCCGCCCACGACTGCTTCCGGCGAAAGTGCGGTCTGACTGTTCAAAAGTGTACCGTTTTCATCCAGGTCAAAATAATACGTCATCACCTGCTTGGAAAGCTGGCAGGCATAGTCAGAGGAATAACCGTTCGCTATCCTGATCGCCATTGCAATCTCCGGCTGCTCATACGGCGCATAGCCTACAAACAGTCCATGGTTCGGACGGCTCTTATCCTCTTCTGCCGTACCTGTCTTGCCCGCAACATTTACGGCAAACTCTTTATAATAGGATTTATTTTCCACCACGCCTCTCATTCCTCTGTGAATAGCGTCCCAGTAGGACTGTGGCATATCTATCGTATTACGGACATTTGCCTGATAATCCACCAGAAGGTTTCCGGATGTATCCGTTACCTTATCGAGAAGAGTAAGATCATAACAGGTTCCGTTGTTTGCGACTGCCGTCACATAACGAGCGAGTCCCGCAGTCGTAAAGTTATTCGTACCCTGTCCGATGGCAGACACGACAGAAAGCGCATCGGAAACCTTCGGATCGGATTCCTCTATCTCAACGCCGGATTTCTCTGTCAGTCCGAACATATCCGCATATTTTGCAAGCTTTTCATTTCCAAGCTCCTGGTCGTATTTTTCTCCGGTCAGACCGAGTTGATATCCCACCTCGTAAAAGAATACGTTACAGGAATTGGTTATCGCTTCGGATACGTTCAGAGTACCATGCCCGCTCCTTTTCCAGCATCGCGGCTGATAATCCGAAAAACGCGTATAAATACCGGAACATTCTATTGTAGAAGAAAGATCCAGCACATTTTCCATCAGCGCGGCCGAAGCGGATACCATCTTGTAGGTAGAACCCGGCGCCGTACGCATCTGGGTTGCATAATTCCACATCGGGCGGGAAAGATCCTCGCCACTGGAAATACGGGCATAATATCCGGAATCTATGCCGTTTGCCAGCCGGTTGTTGTCATAGCTCGGATAGCTGACAAGAGCCCTCACATCCCCGGTATTGACGTCTGTGAGCACACAGGAAGCGCTGTATGGATCGAGTGCCAACTGGGCGGGGGTTATCTCCAGATTCCGTATAAGATTTACCATAAAAGAAAAAGCAGAAACTACACCGGATTTTAAATCTGCAATTTCCTTCTCGCTGGGATTTATCACATCCTGTTCTACCAAAAGCATGCACATCTGAACTCCGGTGATACGGTTCTGTCCTATCATGTACTGCAGTATTTTTTTCTGAAATGCCTGACTATTGGAGAGCTCTTGAAGGATATACTCAACCAGCTGGTTGTAGACCTCGGCGGAATCGGAATATTTTCCTTCCAGAGGCAGCATCGTTACATCGATCCAGTTTTGGGATATCGCATATTCCAGATATTCCCTGATACTGATGACCTCATTTGTCGTCCAGTCGATATAAGTCTGATCGGTCTTGTCCACTCCGGTCAAAACATTATCATTTGGAAGCAGGTCATTGATGATATAGCTTTCATAAGTCCGGTACTCTTCCGGAAGATCTTTGTAGGCGGAAGATCCGCTTGTCAATTCTGTCTCCAGCCATGAAAGGACTTCGCTGCACCGTTTCAGATACGCCTGGTAAACGCTGTACTGCACTTCGCCCTCCACAGCGTCCGGCAGACGCGAAAGGTCGATCACATTGTTGTTAAAAAGTGCGGCATATACATCGTCTATCGGAATCTTTAAGTTGGCGCTGGAAACGTCGGAGGAATTATAGTTCTTGACGTTTATTATTTTATCCACTAGGATGCCTGCCACAAATTTTTCAAGAATATTATATACCGCTGCCTGAAGTTTACTGTCTATCGTAAGATACACATCGTTCCCTGCAGAAGCGTCCACATGGTCGAGTACCTCGACCTCGCGTCCCATCTTATCGACGAATACCGTTTCATAGCCTTTTGTACCCTGAAGGTACTCCTCCATAACTTTCTCGATGCCGGCTTTTCCGACAATATCAGTCATTTCATATTCTTTGACATCAGGTGCCTGTTTGACACCTTCCATACCTTCCTGACTGTTCAGCGCCGTCAGCTCTTCTGTAGATATCTTTCCCGTATAACCGATTATCTGCGAATAGTAAGGGCCATCTTTATATTTACGGATGGTGTCATCCACAATCTCTATCCCTTCAAGCCCGCTTTTGTTTTCTTCGACGGTGGCGACAGTTTCCTCTGAAACATTTGTCGCAATCGTGACGGGGATATATTTCTGATATCCGGTCGTGCTCATCGTATAGCGGATGGCGATGATATCAAGAAGTTCTTTTTTTGTATAGCCTTCTCCTACAACAAAAGATTCCTTATCATCCGGATCCGTGCGCCTTCCCACCTCATATCGGGCGGTTCCGCCAAGATATTCGATGATATCGTCTGCCGTAGCGTTTTTCTGGCGTTCTTCCAGATCAGATATCTTCGGCTCACCGTATACATCCGCGATAAAGCGCAGTCTTCTCGTTCCGGAGACACTGTAGGCGAACTCGCCGTTTTCATCTATGTAGATATTGAAATCACAGCTTATCGTATCTCCATTTTCCCAAAGGATGCCGAGCACCTCTTTTAAAATGCCGTTTATCTTGGCATTTTTGCCCTTGGATTCATAGACGTCTTCTATCGTCACAGAGCTGGAAAGTTCGTTATATGCGATAGGGATGCCATTGACATCATAAATATTTCCTCTCGTACTGGCGATGGAGCGTTCCTTTTTTATCTTCATCTCGAATTCCGCCTGCTTGTCCGCGCCCTCGACTATCTGCAATTGGAAGATGCGGTTGAACAGCACGCAGGTCATGACGAAAAATACGGCGTATAAAAATACCGTCCGGGAACTTATGAAATTAAAAAATATATTTTTTATCTTTTTTAACAATTATTCGGTACTCCCTCTATCCGCTAACAGCATCCGTTTATGAAGAAATAAGAGCAGCGGATAAAAAATGAATGCAACGACGATGGTGTAGACCGCTTCAGGTAATATCACATGTAATATATAGTAGCCGATATCAAGCCGTGCGCGCATAAAAAACATAATAATATAGCAGACGAGGCTGACACAGATATCTGCAGCGGCGATGACCCCCAGCGGGAGCAGAATGTCTTCCGGGAAAAAAAGCCTGTTCGCTTTTCCGCACAAATATCCGACATAGAGATACAAAAGTGCATAGAAGCCGATAAGATCTCCTGCTCCGACCCCTGATGCAGCAGAAAGGCTCATGCCGTTGGCCGCGAAAAGATCTGCAAGAAGTCCACAGGCAAATCCTGTCCACATGCCGCTCTTTTCCCCTTCCATCAGGCCGACGGAGGCGGTAAGAATGATCAGCAGATTCGGCTTGATGCCGCTGAATGCAAACCACGGACAGACCGACGTCTGAAGCAGAAAAAAGCTCCAGACCAAAAAGGCGGTGACCAGAAATTTTTTCATAAGAGCCTCTCCTTTCAGTCCCCGGTCTGCTGTTTTAATTCGGTGATGATCAAAACCTCATCCAAATGGGAAAAATCGACTGCCGGAGTCACCGTTCCTGTTTTTGTCAGGTTATTGGAGGAAGCACTGATGGAATTCACATAACCGATGAGTATCCCCGGCAGATATTTGTCACTGATATTGCTCGTCACAAGCTTATCTCCTGCTCCCACCCGATTGTCCGGATCAGAAAGCTGTGAAAAACGGATAGTCCCATCCGACTGTACAGACTGCAAATCACCGGATACTATCAGATTCTCCGAAGTAGCGAGCACCGTAGCGCTGACACTGCTCGTATCGGAAATGACAGAAATCACTTTCGCATAATTTCTGCCGACGGAAACGACCCTCCCGACAAGCCCGCTTCCTGCCATTACATTGCAGTCTACCTGAATGCCGTCTTCCGATCCCTTATCAATTGTAAAAGAATAAAACCAGTTGTCCGCTTCGCTGGAGATGACCCGGGCACCGACCTTTTCATAGTCGGAATAGGTCTGATCCAACTCGTAGAGGCTTCTCAGATTGTTCAGCTCATAACGGTCCTGCTGAAGCTGATTATTTTCTATTGTAAGCTGGTCTATCTGCTCTCTGAGCGCCTCGTTCTGCGCCAGCACATCCTTTAACTGCGCCAGCTCTTCGGAGCGGTCTGAAAAATAACCGCCCACCTCCGCGATGCCTTTCTGGAACGGGACGACGATATAGCCTGCGATTCCTTTTAAAGCGCCTTCAAATATCGTAGTATTAAAGGACAACACCAGAAGAAGCGCGCACACGCCGGTCAGTATCAGGAGCAGCGTCTGTCCCGAGATGCTGAAATTTTTATGTTTTTTCTTGACTACAGGACTCATTTACCCATCCCTTCAATGGCATATGCGACCGATTTATATTTTTCGTCTTTTAAGATGCGTGCCATGCCGAGCACAACGCTTTCCATCGGACGTTCCGCAAGATTGACTTTAAGCCCGGTCGCCTGCTGTACGCGTTCTGCAAAATGGCTGACCTGACTGGCTCCGCCCGTCAGATAAATGCCATGACGGAAAATGTCCGCCCCCAGTTCCGGAGGAGTACGTTCCAAAATCACTTTTATACTGTCGATTATTGTATTAAAGTGCTCTTCCAGACAGGAATTTATCAGGTCGGTAGGAATTTCTCTTTCTACCGGAAGACCTACTACGATGTCCCTGCCGTAAACAATAGCGCCTTTTCCTTCTTTTTCAAGGCTTCCCAGAGACTGCTTGATATTTTCGGCGGTCTTTTGACCGATGAGCAGGTTAAATTCCTTGCGGACCGCCTGCCGGATAGCCTCGTCGAATTTTAAGCCGCCGGTCTTTATCAGACGGCTCAGAACGATGCCTCCGAGGGAAAGGATGGAAACTTCCGTCGTATCATAGCCAATGTTCACGACTAATACGCCCTGAGAATTTTTTACATCGATATCCATACCGAGGCCGTCCGCAACAGCTTTCTCCACGACCATTATCTTACGCGCCTTTACGTTTGCTTCCTTAATAAGATCATAAAACGCGCGTTTTTCCACCTCTGTGATGTCGGTGGGAACTGCAATATAAAAATCTGCCGGGCGGATATTGCCTTTGGAGATATCCGAAATAAAAAACCGGATGAGACGTTCCATGTTGTTGATGTCCGCAATAACGCCATTTGACAGCGGATTGCTTATCTTGATGTTCGCCGGCGCTTTTTCGTACATTTCGTACGCCGAATTGCCATAAGCGAAGATATTCTTTTTGTTTTCGATGGCTATCATGTTCTTCTCGACCATGACCGAGTCGTCTGCAAGACTGTAGATTTTGATATTGCTCGTACCCAGATCGATTCCATATGCGTAATTTGGCACCATATCTTTCTCCTTCCTTATATGAGACCCGCTTCCCGAAAGCTGAAATACTGCCCCGCCCCTACGATGATGTGATCCGTCAGGTTAAGCTGCATCATTTCTCCCAGCTCAAAAAGCCGTCCGGTAATCGCGGTATCTTCCCTGCTGGGCGACGGGTCGCCGCTGGGGTGATTGTGCAACAGAATAAAGCTGACCGCCTGTACGCGCAGCGCCTGCAAAAAAACTTCCCGCGGGGAAACGAGCGCCGAATCAACAGTTCCGACAGACAAAAGTTTTTCATGTACAAGCCTGCCCTTACCGTCCAAAAGCAACAGGACCGCACGTTCCACGTTCCCGCCGTCCGCATCGAACAGCGGGCGGGCATAAGCTGCCGCCGTTGCCGGGTCGGGGAATGCAGGAAGCTTCTTTCTCGTATAGAGCGATATCCTGCGCGCCAGCTCTGCTGTGCAGCAGATGCGTACTGCCTTGACCTGCCCGATGCCCCGGACCTTCATCAGCTCCGACGGGGAAAGGGACGGAAGCCCGGAAAGACCGCTGCGCGATCCCTTTGGAAGACGCAGCACTTCTTCCGCAAGCGCCAGCGCCGGACAATCCCTGTGTGCTTTCGAAGCGCTTTCTCCGACCTTTGGTCCGGTCCGTAAAAGCACTGCCAAAAGCTCGGCATCCGTTAAGGATTCTGCCCCTTTTTGAAGAAATTTTTCATAGGGAAGCCCCTGTTCTGCTGTTTTTTCTGAAGTTTTCAATAAAATATCCTCCGTTTCTCTCTCCTGAAACGGCGGACAAAAGCGTTCTCTTAGCTTCTGAAACAGTTACATCTTATCATACTTGTCATTTACTGTATAGAAACAAAAGAGAAATTTTTTCGCATCGTTCGACTCTTTATTACAAAAGCTGTGTCGGAATGCCGTTTATAACGCCTTTATCGACACACTGCTGGAGCGATTTCAAAATGCCGAATTTCGCATGCTGCCACGTCAGTCCTCCCTGAAAATAAACTGCATAGGGCGGCTTTAACGGGCCGTCTGCGGACAGCTCGATGGACGAGCCTGAAACAAACGCTCCCGCCGCCATGATGACCTGGCTGTCATATCCGGGCATATCCCACGGTTCCGGCGTTACAAAGCTGTCTACCGGCGCAGCATACTGGATGCCTTCACAGAAGGAAATGAGCCCCTCCGGTGTGCCGAATTCCACCGCCTGAATGATATCGAAACGGGGCTCGCTGCCGTTCGGCACAACGCCGAATCCGAGCTTTTCGTACAGATTTGCCGCGAAAATCGCGCCCTTTAACGCGCCCGCAGTTACGATCGGTGCCAGAAACAGCCCCTGATAAAAGGACGGGAGTGCCGAAAGGGATGCGCCGACCTCTTTTCCAAGACCCGGAGAGGTCAGGCGATAGGCTGCATTTTCCACGCACTCTTTTTTGCCGGCAATATAGCCGCCGATAGGCGCAAGACCGCCGCCCGGATTTTTTATCAGGGAGCCGACGCACATATCTGCGCCCACATCGGTAGGCTCTATCGTCTGCGTAAACTCGCCGTAACAGTTATCTACCATACATATCACGTCCGGCTTGATGCCCTTGATAAACGCTATCAGCTCTCCTATCTGCTCCACGCTCAGCGTCGGACGGGTCTGATAGCCCTTGGAGCGCTGGATAGTCGCAAGCTTTGTGTTTGGTCCGATGGCTGCGCGGATACCTTCCCAGTCAAAGCTTCCATCCTCTTTTAAATCTACCTGACGGTAACTGATGCCGTATTCTTTTAAAGAACCTTTGGATTCACGGATACCTATCACTTCTTCCAGAGTATCATAAGGCTTTCCTACCGGAGAAAGCAGCTCGTCCCCCGGGCGCAGATTGCTCATAAGGGCCAGTGCCAACGCATGGGTACCGCAGGTGATCTGCGGGCGGACAAGCGCAGATTCCGCATGGAACACGTGAGCATACACCTCTTCAAGTGTATCGCGTCCGATGTCATTATAGCCATATCCGGTTGTGCCCAGCAGGCAGGCTTCGCTGACGCGGCATTCCTGCATCGCCTTTAAAACCTTGAGCTGGTTGTATTCCGCTGTCCTGTCAATTTCTTCAAAACGGGCACTCAGCTCCCTGAGCGTTTTTTCTCCGTATGCGTAAACCTCGTGGGAGATTCCCATAGAGGTATAAATATCCTGTATCATTTTTTTAATTCCTCCGCTCGTGTTATCAAAAACTGTAAGATACTATTTTCGTCCAAAAATACGGACCTGTCAACCCATGTCACGTTTTTTTCACGTTTAAACCATGTGAGCTGACGCTTTGCAAAGTGCCTTGTATCCCGCTTGATCAAATAGGCCGCACGCTCAAGGTCGTACTCTCCATCAAGATACGATAAAATTTCCTTGTAACCGAGCCCCTGCATGGATACCATACCTTTTTTCAGCCCCTCGTCCCTTAAAGAGCGAACCTCATCAACAAGTCCCGATTCAAGCATCATATCCACCCGCCTGTCGATGCGCTCATAAAGCTTTTCCCGTTCGTCTGTCAGGACAAAATATTGAAACCGATATGCAGCTTCATTATTTCTCTGTTCTTCGTTATGGGCTGAAATTTTCCCGCCGGTCTGAGCATTGTACTCCAACGCGCGTATCACCCGCTTGATATTATTTTCGTGTATCTGCTGTGCCGCCTCCGGGTCGGCAGCTTCAAGCAGGCTATGCAGATAATGTGCTCCTTTTTCAACTGCAAGCCGTTCCAACTCTTTCCGGTATCCGCTGTCTTCTTTTGTCTGTGTAAAATCGATGTCATAAAGCACTGACTGAATATAAAAGCCCGTTCCGCCCACAAGGATGGGCAGCTTCCCTCTGCTCAGAATATCTGCAATAGCTTCCTTTGCGAGCTTCTGAAACAAAACAACGTTAAAATCCTCTTCCGGCTCAAGCACATCTATCAGGTGATGAGGGACACCTCCCATTTCCTCCTTTGTCACCTTTGCAGAACCGATATCCATACGGCGGTATACCTGCATCGAATCGGCAGAAATTATCTCTCCGTCCACCGCTTTTGCCAATTCTACAGACAGGGCTGTCTTGCCGACAGCGGTAGGGCCGGTGAGTATCACGAGAGGCGGCAGTGCTGCCGATATGATATTATCCGATACGTTTGTCATAAAAATCTCCTATATGCTATATCTGTATCCGTTCTATACGATACGCTTGAATTTGCGTTCCAGCTCCTGTTTTGTCATCACGACCATGGTAGGCCGCCCGTGAGGGCAATGATAGGGATTATCCAAAGTCAAAAGCTGTTCCAAAAGCTCCTGCATTTCCGCTGCACTCATGCGATTATTTCCCTTGACAGCGGCCTTACATGCCATTGTGGCGATACGCTCTGCCACCGCAGACGGCGTTCCGGGACGCTGCCCGTTTGCCAGTTCATCCAGCACATCCTGCAAAAATTCTGCGCTGCAGTGTCCGTATAAGTCGCAGGGGACCGCCCGAAGCGCATAGGAGCTTCCGCCAAAGGAATCTATCTCAAAACCAAGCTGTGAAAAATAATCCTGATACTGGGTCAAAAGGGCGGCTTCCGCTCCGGTCAGCGTCACAATAACGGGCGGCATCAGATTCTGGCTTTCCGCTCTTCCCTCCTGAAAGCGCCGTATCAACCGTTCATATTTAACCTTCTCATGTGCGGCGTGCTGGTCTATCAGTATCATTTTATCCTGATAAACGGCTATCCAGTAAGTGTCGAATACCTGCCCCACCAGCCGGTATCCGTCCACCGCCTTTTTTGTAAGAAGCTTTTCCTCAAACAGATCCATCTGTTTTTCAATCGCAATATCTGCTTCTTTTTTTTCATAATCCTGCCGCTCTTTACTTACAGTTTCATGTAATCTCACTTTCTCAAAGGGCTGAGGCGGAAGAGAGGCTGTCGCCTTCAAAGAAGTTTTTTCCTCATGGGGAGGAGAAGCCGGCGCTGAATCGACCTCATCAGTCTCATTGACTGCTTCAGTTCTTTTTTTGTTTGAACCGCCTTGTATTTCCTGAATTTTCGCGGTATTTTCAAGGGTATTCGGCACCGGTTTTTGTTGACCAATCTGGTCTATATCGTGTTTTTTCTGTCCTGCCGGAATCTTTGCTCCGTAAAAGGCGTTTTCCTCCCTCACCCTGCCTAAAGAAGACGATGCCGGTCTGTCCTTGATAAGACGTTTTGCCAGCTCTACCGCCGATTGTTCGGAAACTTCCTTTTCTTCTTTCGACTCCGTTTTTTCAGGGAGCGGTTCCCTCACATCAGAAAGACTCACAGAAGGTATCATCTCTCTTTCGTGCAATGCTTCCCTCACGTGCTTTTCCAGGAAATCAAAGACTGCCCTGTTGTCTGAAAACCGTATCTCCATTTTTGACGGATGAACATTGACATCTACAGCCTCTGTGTCAATCTTCAGATGCAGATACGCCATCGGGAATTTATGCTGCATCAGATATCGCTGATATCCGCTTTCTAAACCTTTGGAAAGTATCTGGCTTTTAATATACCGGTTATTGACAAAGAAAAACTCAAAATTTCTGTTTGGACGGACCAAAAGCGGCGTTCCCAAAAAGCCCTCCGCTTTCAATCCGTTTTCTTCGACCGAAAACGGGAATATTTCCTTTGCTATCTCACGCCCGTATATCCGGTAAACAACTTCCTTTAAGTCACCGCTTCCGGAAGTTGAAAAGCGCGTCTGTCGGTTTTGCTGAAATGTAAAAGAGATATCGGGACGCGACAGAGCCATGTGTTCCATCAGGCTTGCGATATATCCGCCCTCCGTCGCAGGCGTTTTTAAAAATTTTTTGCGGGCGGGCGTATTGAAAAACAGATCCCGGATAATAATGGTTGTCCCTTCCGGCGCACCTATCTCCGAAAAGTCTCTTTCCCGTTCACCCTCTATACAATAGCGTACACCGGTCAGGCTTTCCCTGGTCTTTGTTATCAGCTCTACCATTGCTACTGCAGCGATGCTGGAGAGCGCTTCACCCCGAAAGCCGAGACTGTGTATCCTGGAAAGATCCTCTACGCCTCTTATCTTGCTCGTAGCATGGCGGAAAAAGGCTTTTTTAACCTCATTTTTTTTGATACCGGAGCCGTTGTCCGTCACACGGATAAACGTTGTCCCGCCATCCTTTATCTCCACTGTAATAGCGGTAGCGCCCGCATCACAGGCATTTTCCACCAGTTCTTTTACAACGCTCGCAGGGCGCTCCACCACTTCCCCGGCGGCTATCTGGTCGATAGTCTTATCGTCCAGAACCATTATCTCAGCCATGGCACATTCTCCTTTTTAACAGTTCCCCCAGCGGTTTTTCAGCTTGTTCTGCAAACGGTAAAGCGTATTCAGGGCGTCCAGAGGCGTCATCGTGGAAATATCAACGCTCTTTAGCTCTTCCAGAACATCCTCGTCCTTTACTGTATCAAACAGGGATATCTGCTCTAAGTCCACCTCGTCATAATGCTTCTGTTTTTTGGCAGTGCTGTCCGTATCTACGGAAATACTCTGGACTTTTTCCGTAATATCATTATCGGAAAGCTGCTTTACGATCTCCTTTGCCCGGTCTATCACCATGTCCGGCACTCCCGCCAGACGCGCCACCTGAATTCCGTAGCTTTTATCCGCACCGCCCTTGATTATCTTACGTAAAAAGACAATATCATCGCCCTTTTCCTTGACTGCGATACAATAATTGTTCACATTCCCTATTTTGCCTTCCAGCTCAGTCAGTTCATGATAATGCGTCGCAAACAATGTCTTTGCTCCTAAAAGCTTGCGGTTGCTGATATGCTCTATCACTGCCCAGGCAATAGAAAGCCCGTCAAAGGTAGAGGTTCCCCGCCCGATCTCATCCAGTACCAGAAGGCTTTTGGGCGTGGCATTTCTCAGAATATTTGCAACCTCGTTCATCTCCACCATAAAAGTAGACTGTCCGCTGGCAAGGTCATCCGATGCGCCCACGCGGGTAAATATCCTGTCCACAATGCCGATATTTGCCGTCTTTGCAGGGACAAAGCTGCCTATCTGAGCCAGCAGTACAATAAGTGCCGTCTGCCGCATATAGGTCGATTTTCCGGCCATGTTCGGGCCTGTGATGATAGCAATACAATGCTTTTGATTATCCAGATAAGTATCGTTTGTGATAAACATATCATGGTCCGTCATCTGCTCTACCACCGGATGTCTGCCATCACGGATATCTATCACGCCCTTTTCATTCAATGAGGGACGCACATAATGATTCCGCTCCGCCACAAGAGAAAGAGAACAAAATACATCCAACCGGGCAACTGCTTTGGCAGTCCGCTGTATCCGCTCTATCTGGGAAGCTATCCTATCGCGCACCTCGCAGAATTTATCATATTCCAGAGAGGTCAGTTTGTCCTCCGCATTTAAAACCATATCCTCCAGCTCCTTTAAACGGGGCATGGAATATCGTTCTGCATTAGTCAGCGTCTGCTTACGGACATAATCCTCGGGAACCATGTCTTTATAGGAATTGGTCACTTCCAGATAATAGCCGAACACCTTGTTATATTTGACGCGCAGATTTTTGATGCCGGTGCGCTCGCGCTCCTGCTCCTCGAGCTGTGCCAGCCATGTTTTTCCCTCAGTCTTTGCCGCGCGCAGCTGGTCTATCGTCTCGTCAAATCCCGCCTTTATCATGCCGCCCTCCCGGACAGAAATGGGAGTCTCTTCCTCAATGGCATTTTCTATCATCTCGTACAGATCGGAAAGAGCGTCTGTTTCCTGTTCTATCTTTACAAGCTCTTCACAATCAAAATCCGCCAGAACGCTTTTTATCGCAGGAAGCATCTGCATGGAATTCCTAAAGGCGATAAGATCCCTCGGATTCGCAGTCTTGTAGCTTACCTTTCCCAAAAGCCGTTCCATATCATAGATGGCATTCAGATATTCGCGTATCTCATCCCTCAACATGGGCGCTTTGCAGAGCTGTTCCACCGCGTCTAATCGACGTTCCATTTCCTCTCTGGAAATGAGGGGCTGCTCTATCCAGCTTCGCAGCATCCGTGCCCCCATCGCTGTTTTTGTCTTGTCCAGGACCCATAAAAGAGAGCCTCTTTTTTGTTTTTCCCGCAGTGTTTCCGTCAGCTCCAGATTACGCCGCGTGGAAGAATCCAGCAGCATATACCGGCTTGTCAGATACGGATACAGGTGCGTAAAATGGGCAAGACTGGTTTTCTGAGTATCGTACAGATACTGCAACAGCCCGCCTGCCGCAATCAGACCGTTTGGAAATTCTTCCACTCCAAGCCCCGTCAGAGTGGATACATGAAAATGCTTCTGCAGGCATCTGCGGCACATATCTTCATCAAAATAGTGCGGTTCCAGCGAATAAATGGTGATATGAAGTCTGTTCTTCAAATCCTCCAGATCTATCCCGCTCATCAAAAGGGCATCGTTGCAGATGATTTCGGAAGGATGATATTTGTTGATCTCATCCAACAGTCTGCGGGCATCCTCCACCTCCGTTACATAATAGTCGCCTGTCGTAACATCCGCGATGGAAATACCCGTTTTTCCCGTAAAAAAAGCGATGCACATGAGGTAGTTGTTCTTCGACTCCTCCAACGCCTGCACGTCAAGATTCGTACCCGGCGTCACGATGCGCACCACATCCCGTTTTACCAGTCCTTTTGCCTGCTTCGGATCTTCCATCTGCTCGCAGATCGCAACCTTGTAGCCTTTGGAAACAAGCTTATCCAGATAGCCTTCTACTGCATGATAGGGAACGCCGCACATGGGCGCACGCTCTTCAAGTCCGCAGTTTTTCCCGGTCAGCGTGATTTCCAGCTCCTTCGATGCAGTGAGCGCATCTTCAAAAAACATTTCGTAAAAATCGCCCAGACGATAAAAAAGGATGCAGTCCGGGTACTGTTTTTTTGTCTCCAGATACTGCTGCATCATAGGCGTTAATTCTGCCATCTATGTATTTCTCCTTTATGTCTATAGTAAAAATGCGGATATGCTGTTATCGCATACCCGCATCTAATCATACCACAATTCCTGAATCCTGTAAATTATGAGAGGGATTTTTTCAGCACATATGCCCCGTATAATAAAATCCGTGACACTCTTCCAGCTTTACATCCACAATCTTTCCTATCAGGGCGTCCGTTCCCGGAAAATGCACGATAGTATTATTGGAAAGCCGTCCCGTCATAAGAGAACCATCCTGCTCATTTACCTCTTCCACGAGGGCGGGCAGCGTCTGTCCCGCAAGCCGCGCTACCTGCCTGCGCGCGGTATCCTGAACTGTCTTTAATACCCGGTCAAAGCCTTCCTTTACGACCGCTTCGGAGACCTGTTCCATCGCAGCCGCAGGCGTTCCCGTACGGGGTGAATAAATAAATGTAAAGGCATTGTCAAATCCGACTCTTTCTATCACGTCTATTGTGTCATCCACATCTTCTGACGTCTCGCCCGGAAAGCCTACCATAATATCCGTTGTCAGCGATATATCCGGTATCTCCCGGCGTATCCTGTCCGCCAGCGCGATAAACTGTTCCTTTGTGTAATGACGGTTCATTGCCGTAAGTATCTTTGTCGAACCGGACTGTAACGGCAGATGCAGATGTCGGCAGATTTTTTTGGATTCCTTCATCACCTGTATAAGCTCATCGGAAAGATCCTTCGGATGAGATGTCATGAAACGTATCCTTTCAATTCCGTCTATCTTTTCCACTTCACGCAAAAGCTGTGCGAACGTCATCCCATTTTCAAGGTTTTTGCCGTAAGAATTCACATTCTGTCCCAGCAGCATGATTTCTACGACACCATCGGCCGCAAGACAGCGAATTTCTTCAAGGATTTCCTCAGGGCGACGGCTCTTTTCCCGCCCGCGCACATAAGGAACGATACAGTAAGTACAGAAGTTGTTACATCCGAACATAATATTGATACCGGATTTGAACGGATATTTGCGTTCCACCGGCAGTTCCTCTACAATCTGATCCGTATCCTTCCAGATATCGATGACCATCCCGCTGGATTCAAACATCCGGCACAAAAGCTCCGCAAATTTAAAAATATTATGCGTGCCGAATATCAGATCCACAAAGCGATAGCTCTTCTGTATCTTTTCTATCACAGAAGGCTCCTGCATCATGCACCCGCACAGCGCCACGCGCTTATGAGGATTTTTGCGCTTCATGCTGTTGCAAAAGCCGAGACGTCCATATACTCTCTGATTCGCGTTATCACGCACGGTACATGTATTATAAATGACAAAGTCCGCATCTTCGCTGTCTGTAAGGGTAAATCCCACATTTTCCAAAACGCCGGAAAGCTTCTCGGAATCGCGGGCATTCATCTGACATCCAAACGTCACAACGGCCGCACTGAGGGCATGTCCTGCTGCCTCCGTCTCCTTTTTTACATACTGACGGCATTTTGCGATAAAATAATACTGCCGTGCGGGCTCCTGTTCCGGAGGATTTCCGGTTATATCGATTTTATCAAAGTCTATCGGTTCATACATCATTTGTGATATTTCCTTTCCGATGTTTCTTTACTCTGCATAGAGCGAAACGATGTTTTTCAAAATCTCCACGCAGCTTATCATGGATTCCACGCAGATATATTCATAACGCCCGTGATAATTCATGCCGCCGGTACACAGATTCGGGCAGGGAAGTCCCATGAAGGACAGACGCGCGCCATCCGTTCCTCCGCGTATCGGGGAAATAGCCGGAGTCACACCCGCCTTTTCCATCGCCTTAACGGCGTTATCTATCAGATGGGCATTGTCCGGCATAATCTTTTCTTTCATGTTGAAATAGCTGTCGTGGATGTGTGCTTCACAAATCTCCCGTCCGTATTTTGCGTTCAGAAAATCAACACATTGTGCGAAAAATGCCTTTTTCTGTTCAAATTTCTCTCTGTCATGATCCCGTATTATATAGTCCACGGTAACCTCTTCCACAGTGCCTGAAATGGAATCTGCATGATAAAATCCTTCATACATTTCTGTAGAAGCAGGGTTTTCATAAACAGGCAGCAGACTCTGGAATTCCTGTGCCAGAAGGATGGCATTCAGCATTTTGTTTTTGGCACTGCCCGGATGGACGCTCCTTCCATGCACGACAAGCTTCGCACCGGCAGCGTTGAAATTCTCATATTCCAGCTCGCCTAAATCGCCGCCGTCAACAGTGTATGCAAAATCTGCTCCAAATCCTTCCACATCAAAAAAGTCTACGCCGCGTCCCACTTCTTCATCCGGTGTAAATCCAATGCGTATCGTACCGTGCAAAAATTCCGGATGGGTCAGCAGATATTCCGCCATCGTCATTATCTCTGCCACACCCGCCTTGTCATCTGCACCCAAAAGAGTCATCCCGTCGGTAACGATAAGACTCTTTCCAACAAAGCGGCAAAGCTCCGGATTTTCCTGTTCGGAAAGGATGATATCTTTTTCCTCATTCAAAACAATATCGCCGCCTGCGTACCCTTCCACAATGCGAGGATTTACATTCGCTCCGCTCACGGCAGGAGACGTATCCATGTGGGCAATAAACCCGACCGTCGGTGCCTGCTGCCCTTCAGGAAGGTTGGAAGGGATCGTCGCGTACACATAACAATGCTCCTCGTCAAATCTGATATCGGATGCGCCCATTTCCCCCAGCTCCTTTACAAGAAGCCGCGCAAGATCCTTTTGCTTTTCTGTGCTGGGCACAACATCGGATTCACAGGATTCGGTATCTATCTTTACATACCGCAAAAATTTTTCAATAACTGCATTCATTTTGATTGCTCCTTTCAGCCACGGGTCTGTCCGTTCCCGCATATAGTATATTTATAACTTGTCAGTTCCTTTAAGCCCATAGGCCCTCTGGCGTGGAGTTTCTGGGTGCTGATGCCTATCTCCGCACCGAAGCCGAATTCAAATCCGTCTGTAAAACGGGTTGAAGCGTTGACATAGACGCAGGCAGCATCTATTCCATTCAAAAAAGTTTCCGCATGCTTCTTATTTTCCGTAATGATAGCCTCCGAATGTCCCGTGCCGCAGCGGTTGATATGCGCGATCGCTTCTTTAAGTGAATCTACGGTTTTTACGGAAAGGATCAGCGACAGGTATTCTGTTTCAAAATCCTTCTCCTGTGCAGCTACACAGCCCTCCAGCGGAAGAAAAGAACGCTCATCCGCCCGTATCTCCACATTTTTATCAAGAAGCTCCCGATACAGTCGCGGCAGCAGCGATTCACATATCTTTTCATGCACGACCAGCGATTCGCAGGCGTTACATACGCCAACTCTCTGGGTTTTTGCATTTAAAATGATGGGTACCGCCTTGTCGATATCCGCATCCTCATCCACATAGATGTGGCAGTTTCCGGTCCCGGTCTCAATAACGGGAACCGTACTGTTTTCCACAACGGTGCGGATGAGCCCTGCACCGCCCCGCGGGATGAGTACATCCAGATAACCGTTCAGCCGCATCATCTCCTGTGCTGCCGCCCTGTCAGCAGAATGAAGGAGCATGACTGCATCTGTACAAATACCCTGCTGCTCAAGCGCGCCCCTCAATACCGTCTCAATGGCGATATTGGAACAAAGCGCGTCGCTGCCGCCCTTTAACATTACTGCATTCCCGGATTTAAAACACAATCCAAAAGCATCCGCCGTCACGTTCGGCCGTGATTCGTAAATAATTCCTATCACACCGAGAGGAACACGCTTTTTGGTGATCTCAATGCCATTCGGACGCACAAAGCTCTCTATGACTTCCCCTACCGGGTCAGGAAGCTTGGCTACCTGACGGAGTCCCTGCGCCATCGCTGAGATACGGTCGCAGCTGAGCATCAGCCGGTCCAGAAGCCCTGCCGACATACCGTTTTGTCTGCCTGCCTCCATGTCCTTTTCATTTTCAGAGAGGATATACCCTGCCTGTGCTTCCAGCGCATCGGCTGCAGCATTGAGCGCTCTGTTCTTAGTGTCAGAATCCAGCAGTGCGAGCTCATATGCCGCCTTTTTTGCACGTTTTCCCATTTGTATCAGTTCCGTCATCTGCCTGTCCTCCTCATATAAAAAACACAATTATGAGCATCTTTTCATTTGCTAAATTGGAACGCGTATGACCCTTTTTTCCGTCACGACCATATCCATTCCGACATCATGAGGCTGTGCCGGGATGTAGTCTGTAAGCTGGCATTCAAAGCAGAGCCCCGCAAGAAACGGACGATCCTGCTTTGCGGCCGCCCCCAGATAACGGTCATAATATCCGCCGCCGTAACCTATCCGGTCTCCCTTCCTGTCAAAGACAGTCCCGGGAACTATCATGAGCGTTCTGCAGCCTGCGGCCGGAATATAGCATTCCCCGCTTTCCCGAGGCTCTAAAATCCCGCAAAATCCGGAAATGAGCTCTGAAATACTCCTGATACGGTAAAATATCATTTCCTTTAATTCCGGAGATACCTTCGGACAGTAAACTGCTTTTTTCAGTTCGAGTGCCGACTGTATCAACTCCCGCGTCGAAATCTCCGTCCCGAACGAAGCAAACGTCAGAACAGTCTGAGACTCCTGCCATTCCGGGAGCGCGGTAAGATTTTGAAATGCCTGACGGCTTTTTTGAATCCGCCCTTCTTCTCCCAGTCCATCTCGCCGCTCTTTTCCAAGAGTGCGAAGCTCTTTTACAGAAAGGCTCCCTTTGCGGAGCTTATCGTCAATGGGCAACCTTATTCCCATGGGTCTCGCCCAGGTTTTCAATAGTTCCATCAGGATTCTGAATGCTGATATTGTCCAGCTGACTTTTGATATTCTGACGGATGTTGGCAATAAATTCCTTTCTCAATAAAGCCTGTTCCTGCTTTTCGTCTTCCGTCAGTCCTCCGGGTGTTTTTGATTTGTGATAAAGCGCGTTGATACGCGCGATTTTTTCATCTATCGTCATGTTTCCTCCTGTTGGTGATGTGTAAATATCAATTTTTATGCAGTTTTGCAATAAAGGCAGGGAGATCGAAGTCTTCCTGTTTCTCCGCCTTGAACACAGTCCCGCAGTTTTCACCTTTGATGATGCTGTGGATGATCCGGATGTCCCTGCTGTTTGCGATGACCATATCTGTGCCGGAAGCGGCTGCTATCTGAGCCGCAGTCAGCTTTGTAGACATCCCGCCGGTACCGACACTGCTTCCGGTAGATCCTTTTGCCATGCTCAGAAACGTTTCGTCCAGATGTTCCACAGTTTCAATAAAACGGGCATCCGGATTTTTCCTGGGGTCGTCTGTATAAAGCCCGTCAATATCCGAAAGAAGAATAAGCAGGTCTGCACCTATCATAGACGCTACGATGGCGGAAAGAGTATCGTTGTCCCCTATCTCTATCTCATGGGTCGCAACCGTATCATTTTCATTGACGATTGGTATCACTCCAAGCTTAAACAGCTCTTCAAACGTATTCTGGGCGTTGGTACGATTCATATCGTTGTCTACCGTATGACGCGTCATGAGTATCTGCGCGGCTATCTGATCATATTCTGAAAAAATCTTCTGATAGGTCATCATAAGCCGCGCCTGTCCCACCGCCGCGCATGCCTGTTTGACGGCGATTGGGTCGCGCTCCATATCTTCCGAAGAAAGGCGGACCGCTTTTTTCCCCTGTGCAATTGCGCCGGAAGAAACCAGCGTCACATCCTTTCCCTGGTTTTTCAGGTCACACAGTTCCCTAACGAGCACTTCCAGCCGGACATAATCCATATCCCCCGTCTCCGGATGCTGCAGGGAAGAGGAGCCTATCTTGATAACGATACGTTTTTTATCTCGAAATGTATCCCGTAAATTCATCTTAATCTCCATTATTAAAAGGCGCCCACTCCGACGCTATCTTTTCAGCGACCCGCATACCGTCCATTGCCGCAGAGGTGATGCCTCCGGCATACCCTGCGCCTTCTCCGCACGGATAAATCCCCCGGATATTCGCCTGCAGCGTCTCGTCCCGGCTGATGCGCACAGGCGATGAGGTCCGGCTCTCTACACCGGATACAAGGACGTTCTCATCATCAAATCCGGGTATCATATGCCCGAACTGTTCCATTCCGTCTTCAAAAGCTTCTTTTAACGACGCCGGAAGAATTCCCGCTACATCCGCAAGCTTCCACTGCCCCCGGACAGCGGGGGTAAAATCCGGCGGGATATGTCCCGAGGACGCCCGTACAGAAAAGCTTCCATAGCGCTGTACCGGAATTGCTCCCTGTCCGGCTTTCCAGGCGGCCTCCTCTAAGCGGCGCTGGAAAGCGATTCCGGAAAGAGGTCCGTCTGCGCCAAAATCTTCGGGTGTAACAGAGACGATTATCGCGCTGTTGGCATTTTGACCGTCGCGTCTGCTGTAACTCATGCCGTTTACCGCCGTCCGCCCCGGTTCACTGCTGGCGTTGACCACATAGCCGCCGGGACACATGCAGAAGGAATAAACGCCCCTGCCATTGCCTGCCTTTGCTGTGACCTTATAAGGGGCAGCCGAAAGATGCTCCGGCTCTGATACGCCATACTGAGACTGATTGATGAGCGTCTGCGGATGCTCCACGCGAAGTCCGACCGCGAATGCTTTCGGTTCCATCTCAAGCCCGTCTGAAAGCAGCTTTTCAAAAGTATCCCGTGCGCTGTGCCCGATGGCAAGGACCGCCGTCTGGGTGTCCAAAATCGTTCCGTCTGAAAGCCGGATGCCCGTGAGCCTCCCGTCCTTTACACAGATACCGTCTGCCCGCGTACCAAAGCGCACCTCACCGCCGCAGGAAAGTATCGTCTTTCTCATATCCGCGACTACGCCCGTAAGAACGTCCGTCCCGATATGAGGCTTTGCCTCATATAAAATCTCCGGCTGTGCGCCGTGCTTTACAAATATCGAAAGCGCTTCCCTTCCGCGTCCGTCCTTATCCTTAATGAGCGTATTGAGTTTTCCGTCCGAGAACGTGCCCGCTCCGCCTTCTCCAAAAGAAACATTGGATTCCGGGTCCAGACGCCCTCCGTTCCAGAACGCCTCAACATCCCTGCAGCGCTGCTCCACTGCCTGTCCCCGTTCCAGAAGTATCGGACGATATCCGTGAACGGCAAGCAGATAACCGCAGAAAAGTCCGGCAGGTCCGGTGCCGATAATGACGGGACGATGTTCCAGCTGACGTTCTCCCGGCTGCGGGAATACATACCGTTTCCCGGTCACAACCGATACGTCTCTGCTTTTACTGCGCTGGACGCATTTCTGCTCTGAAATGCCGGAGACATTTACGTCCAGCACATATATAAGCCGTATATCCGGCTTTTTGCGCGCGTCCACAGACTGCCTGCGGATTTCCAGCCGCACTATCTGTTCCCTTTTGATATGTAACAGCTTCGCGGTCTTTTCATACAGTTCCTCCAAAGAATGTCCCGGAGACAGCTTGAGCTGCGAAACACGTATCATTTCCGGTCTCCTTTCCAATTTTCTTTTGCTGTTTTTGCCGGGAGTTTCCTTACACGCTCCCCTTTTGCGGCTTCTTCCCCCGCAATATGTCCGCTGGTCCATGCCCACTGGAGATTGTAGCCTCCGCATCTGCCATCAACGTCGAGCATTTCCCCGCATAAAAACAATCCGGGAATTTTGATGGATTCCAGATTGTCATTTACTTCCGCAAGACGGACGCCGCCCATACAAACCTGCGCATTCTCTACGGGGTTTACTGCGCAGATATGCGTTTCAAGCCCCCTCATCCGGGAGAACATCTGAAATATCTTCTTTTTGGCAGCAGGACCGACAATGTCTCCGGGCTTTAGCCCTGACGTACTCAAAAAGAAAGCCGCGAGTTTTTTGTGGAGCATTCCTTCCACTAAAAACGCTGCACTCATGCCTTCGCATACCCTGTATTGCCGACGGCAAAGCTCTTCCCATTGTCCGGGCTTAAGCTGCGGGAAAAAATCGATGGATGCGCTCACTTCTTTTTTAGAAGACAGCGCCTCGGAGGCATAGCGGGAAAGCTGAAATACCGGAATACCGGAAATACCGTAATCGGTAAGCTGCAGCTCCCCTGTCTCTGAACATATGGCTTTTTTATCTGCAAACAGCGTGATATCTGCCGGACAGCGCACGCCGGACAGCGACTTATAAAATTTTTCCTGACAGCGCAGCGCCGTCAGCGCCGGGAGAGGCTTTTTCACAGAAAGCCCCAGCCCCTGAGCCAGCTCATAGCCGCCGAGCTTTTCGCGTGCCGGTACGCCCGCAGGACTGCCGCAGGAAAGTATAAGCGTATCAAAATGCCACGTTTTTTCCTGCGTTCGCACAGCAAAACGGGATTTTGAGGAAGGCTCCTTATTAATGCTCCGAATTTCTGTATCGCACACCACTTTGATATTCAGCCGTTCCAACTGTTCCAAAAAAAATGAAAGCACCGAAGACGCCTGACCGCTGTATGGATACAAATATCCATTTTTATCAGTAACATACAGGCCGTTCTCTTCCAAAAAACGCAGCATTTCCTGTGTCCCGAACCGTTCAAAAAGTGCAGGCAGACGCTCTGCGCTGCCACTGCGGTAATCCCGCAGCACATCCATATCCAGATTTCCCAGATTGCACCGTCCGTTTCCTGTTGCCAGCAGTTTTTTGCCGATCCGGTCCCGGCGCTCCAATATCGTGACGTCAGCGCCCCTTTGCGCGGCTGCGATAGCCGCCATCATGCCCGAGGCGCCGCCCCCGATGATACCTGTCCGCGTCATATCCGCACACCATCCTTTTATCATATGCGTCAACTATATCACGCTTCGGCATATGAAACAAGAAATTTTTCCAGACTGTCGGCTGAAACATCGCTGTAACCGGCCAAAACTCTTTTTCGTATCCGGGGCGGGAGCGTCCGGGCATCTAATACAGTCCGCAAATACAAAATGCCCGTTTCCTGCTCGTAAACTGTCACCATATTATGCTCGACGACCAATTTAAAAGAAGACGGTCTTTCATGTTTTCGATAATTTTTCCGTACCACTATCTGCTCCGGAGAAAAGGAAAGCAGTTCCGCATTTAAAAATCCCGCCTCCCGCTCCTTTAAGGAGGCGGTTTCCTGAAACTGTATAAAGAACCGCTCCGTTTCCGTTCTCGAACAGCCTATCAGCCTTACAGGCAGCGATGACAGCTCCTGCCTTTCGCTCCCTTCGTCCAGGTTGCAGATGCGGACAACCATTTTCGTGGAAGCAGTCAGTCTGACGCCTCCGGACGCGGTCTGTTCAATACTGTCTCTCCGGTTTCTGTCCGGCAGATCGGATAAAAGCATAGAATTTTCTCCTGCATCAACGGGAGCTTCCCTTCCCGGATAAAAAAAGGCTTCTATTTGGAAAGCACACAAAAGTCCTCCTGCGAACAGCATGCAGGAATATAGAAAAAAGCAGATTCTCTTGAAAGGGCGCATAGGATTCACCTCATTTCAAAGTATCCGCTTTTTTCATTCTTTTATTCCTTCTGTCATCAGGATTCTTTTTCACATTATCCCCGGCGGGACCGGTATGTCATAAAAGCCGCAGCAGGCAACCAAACCGTATCATCCACTGACCTCCGGGCATACACCGCAGCTCCCTCCTCGTCGCTCCTTTCAACAAGAGTGATACGACAAAATATGCCAGTAAACCTAGCGTGCCGCTGAATATTGCGCGGACAGGACTCGCCGTATTTTTCAGAAGAAGCTCCGAAAACAGAAGGCACACCCCAGCCATTACCGCGCCGCTGATGCAGGGTGCAAGAAAGATACGTCCCCAGCTCACGGATATCTTAAGCTGACGCCGGACGGACATCAGTAAAAACAGGCAGAGCACGAAAGCTGCCAGCGCATCCGCATATACCGGACTGTACAGCTTCAGGTCGAGCAGCGAATGAAAAATATAAAACGAACCGAGACGGACAGCCATACATAAAAGCAGTCCGGCCCACAGATTGTAATACAGCTCTACAGAAAACAATATGGCTCCCAACATAAAGGACAATCCCCCGAAAACGATGCCAAGCGCCGAAATACGCATAGGTCCATAGGCATCTGTCAGGCTTCCCTCTTTAAAGAGCGTTCCCAAAACCGGCTCTGCCAGAGCTGCAAACAGAACTGCAGCCGGAACCACATACAGCGCCGTGCAGCGCAGCGCCAGCATACACTTATCTCTGCTCTTGCGCAGACTGCGCCCGGAAAAACTAAGCTTAAACTCCGGCAGCATCCGAAACGCCAGCGCCAGTGCCCCGAATAAAACGGCGCCGACCAGCGGCAGGCATTTTCCGACATATACTCCCCATTCAGAAGGAGCGCCGTTTTTCAGGAACAGGACGCTTTCTCCGATCAGACCGGATACTAAAAACAGCGCCGGAATACAAACAGGCATCGCATTGCGGATAAGCGCCGCCCAAGTTTCATTTGTTTTATGCTCCGTTTCATCCTGTTCCATCCTGCGAAGCTCTTTTCCTGCCGCAGTCCATGAAAACAACAGACCGAACATGCAGACCAAAGCAGATATGAAAAAAGCCGCGGCTGTGCCGAGCGCACCATAGGCAGGACCATAGGAGGGGTTCTGTAAAAGTGCTCCCACCTTTTTACCGTATCCGTACAACGGAGCAGCAAATAATGGTCCTAAGACAAAGCAAAAAAGCCCCAGCATCCCATTCCAGAACCGGACCGGCTTTTCGTTTCCAAAAGCGTCAAGGATGCCCGACAGCGTCCACAATAAAGACAAAGGCAAAAGCGCCGCCAGAAAAATCTCAAACGGCATTGCTGCCAGCGGAAGCTCCATCAGACCGCTGCACAACAAGGATGTCAGCGCATACCCGGCTCCCGCCAGAAAAAGGCTGATAAAAAAGACCGTTCCCAGCGCCCTGCCCGCTATGATGCGGGCGCTGCGGATATCTCCCAGCTCTGTACGCCTGCGTATCATCACGGATACCGAGCGGGCACATCCTATCCCGAGCAGACAAAACAGAAAAAAGAACATCTCCAGCGCCACTGCCCAATAAACGCTTCCCTCATCGCCGAATATATTTACAAGGCGTACCGGAGCAAATATCCCGAGAGCCAGACACAACGCAAAAAACAGACTGCCTGCCCAGTCCGGGAGCACTATGCCGCTTTTTCGCCTTATTTTCTTATGTCTCTTTTTTGAAGCCATATCGCCGCTCCCCTCATCTGTCTGAGCAGTCCCTTGTCAGCCCGAGGCTTTCCAAAACCGCTTCCTGCTTTTGTTCCATCACTGCCGCTTCCGTTGGCGTTTCATGATCGTATCCGCAAAGGTGGAGCATACTGTGCGCCACGAGAAATGCAAACTCTCTGCGGACGGAATGTCCGTAACTTTCCGCCTGGGAATAAATACGGTCAGTACACAAAATGATATCGCCGAGTATCAGCTCCCCGCTGTCGGGGTCAAAGCAGTCCGATTCGCATGCTTCCGCCACTGAAAAATCGGCTTCCGCTTCAAACGGAACGTTTGGAAAGCTCAGTACATCCGTTTCTTTGTCGATATTCCTGTATTCTTTATTGTAAAGCCGGATTCCCTCACTGTCCGTTATCAAAACATTGACTTGAGCCTCATAGGGACAATTTTCGCTGTCCAGAGCAGCTTCCGCTACCTGACGGCACAGCAGCTCTTCGTCAAATGAAAAAACCACTTCTGTCTCGTTCTCCACATATACGGTCATTATCGTCTGTCCCTCCCGGATTTTTTCTCTTTTGTATCCGCCTTCTGCGCAGCGCCGTCTTTGGGCAGCCGATTCCCGGCGGAAAGGCGCTTCGCCTTTAAGATGCGCTCTTGTTTTGCACTGCGGTACGCCTGTTTTGCTTCATAATTCTCATATGCCTTGACGATTTTTTGTACAAGCGGATGACGCACCACGTCTTTGCTCGTCAGGTTACAGAAAGCGATATCGTCCAGATTTGAGAGCACTTTTACCGCCACGTCCAGTCCTGACTGCACGCCTGCACCGAGATCTTTCTGAGTGGAATCTCCTGTGATGACCACCTTGGAGCCAAAACCGATACGGGTCAAAAACATCTTCATCTGGGCAGGCGTCGTATTCTGTGCCTCATCCAGAATGATATAGGCATTATCCAGCGTGCGCCCCCTCATATAAGCCAGCGGCGCCACCTCAATGAGCCCTTTTTCCATATTTTTCTGAAAACTCTCCGCTCCCATTATCTGATAGAGCGCGTCATAGAGCGGGCGCAGATAAGGGTCTACCTTGCTCTGCAAGTCGCCGGGAAGAAATCCGAGCTTTTCTCCTGCCTCAATGGCGGGACGGGTCAGTATGATACGTTCCACCTCGTTGTTCTTAAAGGCAGTGATCGCCATCGCCATCGCGAGATAGGTCTTCCCGGTCCCGGCAGGCCCTAAGCCGAACACGATCATCTTATCGCGTATCATATCCACATACTGCTTTTGTCCGAGAGTTTTGGGCTTCACCGGTTTGCCGCTTATCGTATGGCAGATAAGGTCGCCGTCTATCTCCAAAAGAGCCTCTCCCTGATTTTCCATTTCCATTGCTATCGCATAGTCCACATTCTGTTCAAGAATGGGATTTCCCCTTTCTGCAAGCTGCTGGAGCCGCGAAAGGACGGCTGCCGCCGAAGCGACAGCCCCCTGGCTGCCCCGAATATGCACAGTACCGTTCCGGTCAACGATATCTACGCCAAACGACCGCTCTATTTTTTTCAAGTGGCAGTCAAACTGCCCGAAAAGATTGCCGATATAGGCGCTGTCCAGTTCTAATATCTGTTCTGTAAATGCCATATAACACTCCGTCAGGTTCCGGACGCATCGGAAACCGGCTGGGCGGCGTCTTCCGAGATTTGCTGAAGCACCGCAGCCGGCTGCCGCATCGTGAGGCTGCCCTGCAGCATCAGCCCGTCCGCTTTTCTTACTATTTTAACATCTTTTTGGGTAATTTGAACCCCTTTTTCCTTCAAACCGCCAATTATTTTTTCCAGACGCGCATAAACGAGCTCCTTTGCGCTTTCTTCCTTATAGACCGCATCTACCGGAAGATATTCCCGATACGTTATCTTTCCTGTAAAAACAGGTACATCTATCTGTCCGAAAAGCCGCAGCTTCTCCTGCTCTATCACTTCATCATACCTGACATAACTGCAGCTTCCCGGCGGAAACAAGATACGCCGGGAGCCGAGCGTGATAAACCGTTTTATCTTTTTGCGTCCGGTATAATTTTTATACTGACAGGAAAATGGCTGAGTCAGGTGTACCCGCTTTGTCGTCTCTATCAAGATATCACCATCTGAAACGACTCGCTCATATTCCCGCACCGTCTGATCGTCATTTTTAACAGGAACAAGGCCGCTTATCAGGATATCACCTTTTTTTACATTATCTCCCGCCTTTACAAGAGGCACGCCACTGCGGGTCAGTATTGAAACAACCGTGCCGTCCACCGAAGCGACCATATCCGCTCCATCCGGAAACGCACCGTTTTCCCGATGTTGCTCCTCCTTTGATGGAAGGTCATTTTCCTTTACCTGCACCGTCACCTTTGTCCCGTTGATTCCGACAGAGGCCCATGTTATCTGATGGAAGCCTTCCCGCAAAGCTTTTTCCAGCCCGCCCGTATCCAACGCATTTTTTTTGCTTCCATAACAGACTCCTTCCTGTTCCAAAAAATCATACAGCTCGTCGTCTGTTATCATACGGTTACCGCAAAGCTCTATCGCCCATACGAAACGGGACATGAAAAAAATAAAAAACAGGCAGAGAATAACGCCAAAGACAAACATTTTGCGCCGCCTTACATCCTGCGCTAAAAAAGGCAGCCCTCTTTTTTCTAAAACGGCTACCTTTGTTTTTGTTTTGCGGACAATTTCCTTTAGTGTAAAAAAATCCGGCAGGCTCATATACATCGTATAACAGCCGTCGAGATTACAGACTCCCCATATAAGGATTCCCCTGTTCGTACACAGGTTCATAAAGCGTTCCGGGGAATACCCCCATACCCTGAGCTTGACATAGCCCCTGCAATATCGGATGATGCCTATCATATCGCCTCCGTTAAAGATACCGGACTTCGGAAATCTTTCCTTCAATCTTCATATCCTCATTCGTATAGTAAGCGATGGAAAGACCTTTTCCGCCAATCCTGATCCGGCACGTCCTGCCCTGCAGCAGGATGTACTCAGACGTGTATTCCAGAATTCCCCGATAATTTTCCACCAGAAGCTGGTCGTTTCCCGTAACCGTTACGATGGACGCTCCGAGCACTGTATCTTTTGGAATTCGCAGGGTCTCTGCCAGAAGCTCTTTTGCAGTTTTTGAAGGTTCAGCGGCGTTTATACCGCCTTTTTTTTGATTTCTGCTCATATAAAAGCATATGAACAGACGCGGTCATTTATGATAAGGTTCGTTGCAGGCGATACGATACCCCCGGTATATCTGTTCCAGCAATATCACACGCATGAGCTGGTGCGGAAAAGTCATATCTGAAAAGCTCAGCAGATAGTCTGCCCGTGACAGCACGCTTTTATGAAGGCCCAGAGAACCGCCTATCACAAACACGATACTGCTCACGCCCGAAATCCCAAGCTGCTCGATTTTTCTGGAAAACGCAACGCTGTCCAGCTTTTTGCCTTCGATTGCCAGAGCGATACAGTAATCCGTATCGCGGATATGGGAAAGCAGGCGCTGCGCCTCTTTTTCTTTAATCTGCTCTATCTGCACAGCACTCGCATTCTCATCGGTCTTTTCATCTGCAACCTCTGTAATCTCCATTTTGCAGTACCGGCCGAGGCGCTTTTTATATTCAGAAAGCGCCTCGCGGTAAAAAGCTTCTTTCACTTTGCCGACCGCCAGCACCGTGACCTTCATGAATCCTGATATATCTGGCCATACACTTCATCTACGAAGTGATCCAGATAATCCTCGTTAAGATTTAAAAAATTCTCGGAAATACGCCGCTTTATCTCTGCACATCGTTTAAAATATGCTTCTCCTCCATCTTCTTCCTCAGAAATCCCAAGTGCACCGTCCATTTCTGAAGCGGAAAGATTCTCATTGCAGTAGCGCAGCAGCTCTTCCTTGAGCGCGCTTTCCTTTACTGCCTCCGACGCCTGTTTTTCATAGGATTTAAAAGAACTGATACCCATGACGATAAAGACGGTAAAAAGTCCTCCCATAACGATACATGTTGTGACCTTTGAAAAGGTATTCATGGAGAGCGGCAATATTCCCGTTACCAGAAGAAATACAAATATCAGCCCGATGATGCCAACCACCAGAAGCGTATATGCGCCGGAACGGAAATTTTCCGCTTTCTGCGAAGCCTCCTGAAAAACGCCGGTAGAAGTCCCTGGTATTTTCTCTGTCTCTTGTGCCGTTTCTTGTTCCCCGGGTTCTTCTCTCCTGCGTTCCATCCAGAAAACAGACAGTATCTGCTGTGCGCGCTTTATCTCTTTTACATCGACCGTTACCCGGTACAGATCGGCTTCCTTACAATCCGTCTGTGCCGAGTCGATACCGTTGCTCTTTAAAAAGCGAAACAGCTCATCCATCTCCTCAAGACTCCCGTCCGCAACCTCTCCCAGCTCTAAAAGCTCATCCACCAGCTCACAGCCGCAGTCAGAACAGGTGCGGATGCCGTCCTGATATTCATTTTTACATTTTGGACACCAAGGCATATCTAAGTCCTCCTTATTTATCAGAAAGATATTCGTCTATGCCCTTTGCTCCGGCCTTTCCCGCACCCATTGCAAGGATGACTGTTGCCGCCCCTGTCACTGCATCGCCTCCGGCGTAAACGCCTTCTTTTGTCGTCTTTCCGTTCGTCTCATCAGCAACGATACATTTCCACTTATTTGTATCAAGCCCTTCTGTGGTGGAAGAAATAAGCGGATTCGGGGATGTTCCCAGCGCCATGATAACAGTATCCAGCTCAAGAGTAAACTCTGAACCGGGAACTTCCACAGGACGGCGGCGTCCGGAAGCATCCGGCTCTCCCAGCTCCATGCGGATACAGGTCATGCCCCTGACCCATCCCTTTTCATCTTCCAGAATCTCTGTCGGATTGGTGAGCAGGTCAAAAATAATACCCTCTTCCTTTGCATGATGAACCTCTTCCGCACGTGCAGGCAGCTCCTCTTCACTTCTGCGGTACACGATATGTACCTCTGCTCCAAGACGCAGGGCAGTTCTCGCCGCATCCATCGCTACGTTTCCTCCGCCGATGACTGCAACTTTTTTGCTCTCCATGATAGGTGTCGCACTGTCTTTCTGGAACGCCTTCATCAGGTTGCTTCTGGTCAGGTATTCGTTTGCAGAAAAGACGCCGTTGGCATTTTCACCGGGAATTCCCATGAATTTGGGAAGCCCCGCGCCGGAACCGATAAACACTGCAGAATATCCCTCTTCATTAAGAAGCTCATCGATAGTCACCGATTTTCCGACAATGACATTTGTCTCGATAGATACGCCGAGAGATTTAACGTTTTCAATTTCCTTTTTCACAACTTCTTCTTTCGGAAGACGGAATTCCGGAATACCATAAACGAGCACGCCGCCGGGTTCGTGGAGCGCCTCAAAAATCGTCACATCATATCCCATTTTTGCCAGATCGCCGGCACAGGTAAGACCTGCAGGGCCGGAACCGATAACGGCTACTTTTTTCCCTTTCTTCTCCTTCGCGCCTTCCGGACGAATCCCCTGTCTGCCTGCCCAGTCAGCTACAAAACGCTCCAGCTTGCCGATGGAGACAGCATCACCCTTGATACCGCGGATGCACTGACCTTCGCACTGTGTCTCCTGCGGGCAAACGCGGCCGCATACCGCCGGGAGCGCGCTGGACTGCCCTATTACCTGATACGCACCTGCAAAATCGCCTTCCTTCACCTTTTCAATAAATCCCGGGATATTGATGGATACAGGACATCCCTGGATACAGCGGGCATTTTTGCAGTTTAAGCACCTCGCTGCCTCTTCCATTGCTTCTTCCTGATCATAACCCAGACACACTTCTTCAAAATTTGTTGCCCGGACCTTTGCATCCTGTTCCCTGACGGGAACCTTTTTCATCATATCCGCCATTATTCTTCACCTCCGCAGTGACCGCATCCGCCATGATGCGTATCTTTTTCCTTTGCTGCAAGATAAGCTCTGCCTTCCTGTGTCTTATAAAGCTGCTGACGCTGCATCGCTTCATCAAAATTTACAAGATGACCGTCAAACTCAGGACCGTCTACACAGGCAAATTTCACCTTCCCGCCAACAGTCACACGGCAGGCTCCGCACATCCCCGTGCCGTCCACCATGATGGGATTTAAGGATACGACAGTCGGAATATTTAATTTCTTTGTCGTCAGGCAGACAAACTTCATCATTATCATCGGGCCGATGGCGATACACAGGTCATACTGCTTGCCCTCCTGCTCTACCAGGTCTTCTATCGTTTTTGTCACCATACCGCTCCTGCCGTAGGAGCCATCATCGGTTGTCACATAAAGGTTTCCTGCAACCTCCCGCATTTCATCTTCTAAGATGAGCAGATCCTTTGTCTTTGCGCCAACGATTACATCTGCCATGATCCCCTGTTCATGCAGCCATTTGACCTGAGGATATACCGGAGCCGTTCCGACACCGCCCGCTACAAAGAGTATCCTTTTTTTGGAAAGCTCTTCTGCCGTCTCCTTTGTCAGGTCGGACGGACATCCCAGAGGTCCTGCTACATCGCAGAAGGCATCTCCTGCCTTCAGGGAAGTCATTTCATGAGTGCTTGCACCCACAGGCTGAAAAACGATGATAATGGTTCCCTTTTCTCTGTCATAATCGCAGATAGTCAACGGAATCCGTTCGCTGTCAGCGCCTGTGCGTACGATAACGAACTGACCCGGCAGACAGGATTTTGCTATCCGCTGCGCTTCTACTTCCATCCAGTAAATGTTGGAGGTCAGTTTTTTTGCTTCTAAAATTGGATACATAATTCTCACCTTTCCGTCCGGCAGGGACTATAATATATTGTAAGAGTGCTGTGTATCAGAGGCCGCCCTACTGCATGACCTCTATATTATACAGCTTATAGCTCTTATCTTCCAGCTGTTCTGCCCGATAACATTCTCCGGACATATAATTGACGACATAATCATTACCGGTGGCGTTGCTGATACCATCGGTTTCGCGATAATATTCACGATACAGATAATAATCATGCTCGTTGACCGTTAAGGCATATTTGTAGGTATAGATATTTTTTCCTTCTTTTCCCGGCACGCTTCCCTGCATATTGCTGACAGCCCCTGCATTTTTCAATGTCAGAAGGAGCTGATTGGATGCCGCCTCGATGCTCATCAGAGGGTGCAGATCGAGCGTGTACTGCCGTTTTGCAATATCACCTGTCACTCCCTCTTTTGAAACGGTAACAAACCGGAACGTTGAATATCCTACCGGCATCCAGAACGGTCCCTCATACAGCGTTGAGGAAATGCCAGGCTCTGAGCCGTCTGTCGTATAAAAAACCTGACAGCCCTCTGGCACCTCCAGTGTGACAAGAGTCGGTTTCCCGTACGTTCCCGATGCAGGCTGCACGGCAGGCGGTTCCGGCTTTTGGATATCTATGTAATAACATGCGGAAGAAATCTCGCTGGCAATCCCGTACTGATTAACAAAAAGCGCCTTTATCTCATATTCTCCTGATTCAAGGAGGATAGGCGTTGTATAGACCGCGCTGCTTTCATCCGGTATGCTCCCGTCCATCGTATAATAGACTGTTCCGGCAGAATTGGCTATAAGTTTTACGTTCTGAATCTCATAATAGGTCCCTTCCTCCACATCAAATTCCGGAGGGTTTGCCATATAATCCAGATACTGGCTTCTGATTTTCATATCGCTGCATTGCTGCATAAGGTCATTAATCGCGCTGTAATCCTCATATTGCTCACATATGGAAACATAACGTCTGTACGCTTCTTCATCCGCATCGTCCAGCCGTATCGCTGTAAGACAGATATCAGCCGCCTCCTCGAACTCTCCAAGTGCATAACAACATGCAGAAAGGGCATTTAGATACAGGATATTTTCCGGTTCCTTTTCAAGCGCGGTCTTAAGCTTTTGTGCCGCTGCCCCGTATTCCCTTTGTTCTGCCAGTTTCTGCGCCTGTCCATAAAGATAATCCGGAGTGCCGCGCCAGTAGACTATCACTGCCACACACGCACAGGCGGCTGCCAGCAAAAAGGCGGTAAGCACGATGATGCCCCTGCGTCCCCGATGCCTGGGCGGCTGATGGGGATGTTTTCCGGATACAGCGCTTTCTTTTGCCGCTCCTTCCCCTATCTGGGTAGCTGTTTCTGAAAGCGCTGCCCGCATACTGTTTTCCAGTTCCGTATCAAACTCGGGTACGATCTGAATCTCTTTTCCGCAATGCTCGCAGTACATCTGCCCTTCGCCCATAGGCGAACCGCATTCGGGACATTTCATAATCGTCTTCTCCTGCTTTTTACACAATTATACATGAGCATCGCTATCGTCATCGGCCCTACTCCTCCCGGAACAGGAGTTATCGCAGAAGCGATATTGCTCACGGTTTCAAAATCCACATCACCGGACAGTTTATTATTTTCATCGCGATGTATTCCCGCATCAATAACGACTGCTCCCGGTTTCACGTGCTCTGCCGTGATTAAATGACGTTTTCCTGCAGCTACAACGAGGATATCCGCACGCCGCGTCACCTCCGCCAGATTTTTTGTATGGGAATGGGTAATGGTCACCGTCGCATTCTCCGCCAGAAGAAGCTGGGCTACCGGTTTCCCGACAATATTGCTGCGTCCTACAACAACGCATTCCTTTCCATCCAGCCCGATACCGGAACGCTTTAACAGCTCAACGATACCAGCCGGCGTGGCAGGCACAAAACCGTCTTCCCCACAGGACAGCGCCCCTACATTATACGGATGAAAACCGTCCACATCCTTTTCGGGAGAAACGGAGTTCAATACAGCTTTTTCATCAATATGCCCCGGCAGGGGAAGCTGGACCAGAATGCCGTCCACATCCTCACGTCCATTTAATTCTTTTATAACGCAAAGGAGCTCCTCCTGCGAAACCGTTCCCGGCAGCTCATAGGCAAGGCTGCGGATGCCAAGCGCTTCGCAGGCGCGTTTTTTATTGCGCACATAGACGTCGGATGCCGGATCATTACCGACCTGAACGACTGCGAGAGCTGCAGTAATCCCCTGCATCTCCCAGCTGTCCAGCGTTTCCTTTAATTCTGCTTTGATCTGGCCGGAAATCTCTTTTCCGTCAATGATATGTGCCATAAAAACTCCTCCCATGCTGTTCAAAAATTTAAGTTAAGATATAACTGTTCAGAACGATCTGATTCATATCCTATCTTTCCGCCGTCCTAAACTATTACGCTAAAATCTCAGAAAAGTCCTGTAATGTTTCCGTCTTCGTCCACATCGATACCAAATGCTGCAGGAACCTTCGGAAGCCCGGGCATTGTCATGACTGCGCCGGTCAGTGCCACCACAAAGCCCGCTCCTGCCGATACATAAATGTCGCGTACCGTTATCGTAAAGCCTTCGGGGCGTCCCAGAAGCTTTGCATTATCAGAAAGGGAATACTGCGTCTTTGCCATGCAGACAGGCAGTTCTCCAAATCCCATCTCCTCCAGCTTTTTAATCTGCCGGGAAGCCTCTGCCGTATAGGAAACTCCGGCCGCTCCATAAATCTCTTTTGCGATGATGCCTATCTTTTCTTTAATGGAAAGCTTCTCATCATACAGCACCTTAAAATCGCTCTTTTTTTCTTCAAGGGTCTTTAACACCTTCTCAGCCAGCTCGATGCCGCCCTTTCCGCCCTCTGCCCAAACATTGGACAGGGCAAATTCACATCCTCTCTCTTCACAGAAGCTGCGGACAAACTCCGTCTCTGCCTGCGTGTCTGTCAGGAACGAATTTAATGTAACGATGACCGGAACACCGAATTTCTGAAGATTCTCGATATGCTTCTCCAGATTCACGATGCCTTTTTTGAGTGCTTCCATATTTTCTGCGGAAAGCTCTTCCTTTGCAATGCCACCGTTATATTTGAGTGCACGGATCGTCGCAACCAGTACCACCGCGTCAGGCTTTAAGCCGGCCATGCGGCACTTGATATCAAAAAATTTCTCTGCTCCGAGATCAGCTCCAAAGCCAGCCTCCGTAATGACATAATCTGCCATTTTCAGTGCTGTCTTGGTAGCACGCACAGAGTTGCAGCCATGTGCAATATTGGCAAAAGGTCCTCCATGTACGATCGCAGGAGTATGTTCCAGCGTCTGTATCAGGTTCGGCTTCAGTGCATCCTTTAAAAGCGCTGCCATCGCGCCCACTGCCTGCAAATCTTTTGCTGTAACAGGCTGACCCTGATAGTTATAGGCAACAACTATCTTTCCCAGGCGCTCCTTCAAATCTTTCATATCGTCCGCAAGACAGAGTATCGCCATAATCTCCGATGCAACCGTAATGACAAAATGATCCTCTCTCACCGTCCCGTCAGCTTTCTGGCCAAGTCCGACAACAATGTTTCTAAGCACTCTGTCGTTCATATCCTCACAACGTTTCCATAAAATCTGTCTCGGATCAATCCCTAAAGAGTTGCCCTGCTGGATATGATTATCCAAAAGAGCTGCAAGAAGATTGTTTGCGGAGGTAATCGCATGGAAATCACCTGTAAAATGCAGATTTAAATCTTCCATCGGTACGACCTGGGCATAGCCGCCGCCCGCTGCTCCGCCCTTGATGCCAAAACAGGGACCAAGGGACGGCTCTCTTAATGCAATGACAGCCTTTTTACCCATCTGTCCGAAAGCTTCTCCAAGACCTACACTCGTGGTCGTCTTTCCCTCGCCTGCAGGCGTCGGATTGATAGCTGTTACCAAAATCAGCTTCCCGTCCGGACGATCCTGAATGGAGTTTAAATATTCATCGGACAGCTTTGCCTTATAACGTCCGTACTGTTCCAGCTGCTCCTCCGGAATGTCAAGCTTTTTTGCCACCTCAGTGATCGGCCATAACTGTGCCTCCTGTGCGATCTGAATATCTGTTTTCATCTGTATTCTCCTTTTCTAAATGATTTCCTCTAAAAGCTGCTCGAATTCTTCGCTTCCCATGAGCACCTTCCGGGGCTTTGTCCCCTCTTCTTCTCCAACAACTCCCGCGTCCGCCAGCTGATCCATAATGCGTGCGGCACGGTTAAAACCTATCTTAAACATACGCTGAAGCATACCGATGGAAGCCTTGTCCTTATCGATGATAAGGCGCCCTGCATCCGCAAAATAAGCGTCATATTCTGAACCGCCCGACGCACCCGCCGCGCCGGATGAGCCCATATCCTTCAGCTTTTCTTCTACGTCCTGATTATAGACGTTTCCGATATTCTGGTTTTTAAGGTAATCCACTACCGCAGAAACCTCCCCATCCGAAACGAAAGCGCCCTGCACCCGCACCGGCTTGGAGTAACCCTGAGGGTAAAAGAGCATATCGCCCTTGCCAAGCAGTTTTTCCGCGCCGTTCATGTCCAATATCGTACGGGAATCAACACCACTTGATACTGCGAATGCCACACGGCTCGGCATATTCGCCTTGATAAGTCCTGTGATGACGTCCACAGACGGGCGCTGGGTTGCAATTATCAGATGGATGCCCGCAGCCCGCGCCAGCTGTGCGAGGCGGCAGATGGATTCCTCCACTTCGCCCGGTGCAACCATCATCAAATCCGCAAGCTCGTCTACTATGATAACTATCTGCGGCATCTTTTCCGGAAGCCCGGTTTCCCCCTTTTGCTTGAGCTCTTCCATTTTCTGGTTGAACCCCTTTAAGTCGCGCACGTTGTAATCGGCAAATTTCTTGTAGCGGTCAGTCATCTCCGCCACACCCCACTGCAGGGCAGCAGACGCCTTTTTAGGGTCTGTGACCACAGGGATGAGCAGATGTGGTATTCCGTTATAAACGCTTAATTCCACAACCTTCGGATCAACGAGTATCAGCTTGACTTCGGAAGGATCTGCTTTGTATAAGATGCTCATGATCAGCGTATTGATGCATACGGATTTTCCCGAACCTGTCGATCCGGCGATGAGCATATGAGGCATTTTGGCAATATCGGACACAACGGTCTTACCTCCGATATCCTTTCCGACCGCAAATGCAAGCTTAGAAGAAAATTCCTGAAATTCCTTCGTTTCCAGCAGCTCCCGCAGCCCGACTGCCGTATTTTCCTTATTAGGGACCTCGATACCAATGGCAGCCTTTCCGGGGATAGGCGCTTCGATACGGATATCCGTTGCCGCCAGATTCAGTTTAATATCGTCCGTCAGGCTCAATATCCTGCTCACCTTTATCCCCTGCTCCGGCTGAAGCTCATAGCGGGTCACTGCAGGTCCCTGACTGATATCGGTAATAGTCACCCTGACGCCGAATGTCTGTAGCGTCTCCTGCAGGCGCATTGCCGTTTCCTTTAATTCATGAACACCGTCGCTGTTGTTTTTGCGTTCCGCCTTCCTAAGCAGCGATAACGGCGGCTTTTGATAGGGCGGCTTTGCCGCTGCCGCCTTCGCTTCTTTTTCAGCATAAAATGCCGCGTCCGCAACCCGGAACGTCTTTGCCCCGTTCGTCTGTCCTGCCGGAGCATCGGAAAAGACCTTCGTCTCTGAAACGCTTTGACGAAAAGCTGCCGTCGGACGGGGCTTTTCCTGCTTCACAGCCTCTGTGGCCTCTCTTTTGAGCATATCGTCTGAGGCGGCTGGCTTTTGCTCTGCTTTCGGTGAAAAACAGATTTCCTTCATATCCCGATAAACGTCCGCTTCCGGAACGACAATGCTCTCCACTTGCTCCGGCGCCCTGTCCGGAACGGGCTCCAATGCCGGAGCCGGCATCTCTCTCCACAGTTTGCTCTCTATGCAGCCGTCTTCTTCCACGGATGTCTTGCCGGTTCCCTCCTCTGCAAAAGGAACCTCCCGGTTGGCTGCGCTGTCCGAAACGACAGTCTCTTCAAAATCCTGCTGCATCGTATGGATATTGATACGGTCAAAATCCATACCTGTCGCTTCCATCGGCACTGCGGTTCGTTTTTCGACTGTTTCGCTTACCGTTTCCGTAAGTGTTATCTCATGCATATCCTCAGGCGTTTTTTTGGGAAGGTTTCTTTTTAAGTCAGTGCTCTCCATCACACCGGGTGCTTTTAAAGATGCCTGCAATATGTACTGTGCATCCTGACGCGCCTGTTCTTCTTCCTTAAGACGCAGCCGCTCCGCCCTCTTTGCTTCCGCCTCCAGACGCCGTGCTTCTGCCTGCTCCAGACGCCTGCGGCTCCGCTCTTCCGCCTCTTCCTGCCGCCTTGCGTAACGTTCCTGATTCTCCTCCCGACGCCTTTCGCTGCGCTCCCGATATAATATCGCATCCGTTTTAGCCGTCTCATAAACATAACGTCCGGAATTTTTTACGCTGTTGACAAAGGAACGCTCCGTAATAATGACCGTACAGATAATTGCCAGGACAAGGACTAAAAGCACCGTTCCTATCAGGCCCAGGAAATGCTGTAAAAGCCATGCGACAGAGCCGGATATCACACCGCCTCCCGCCCTGTGGTCTGCACTGTCCGTATAAATGTCTTTCAGGGAATACTCCGCCATCGAAACGCTTCCCTGTGAAATAAGGGCACATACTACTCCGATAAGCAGAAACAGAACGATACCGGCCGTCAGCTTCATGTAAGCTACTCGGTTGCCCTGATTGGAAATTCCAAAGGCGATCGCCACAAATGCCAAAATCGGCAGTGCATATGCGGTCAGTCCAAAAATGCCGAACATCACGCGGCTTATTTTGTCCCCTACGACGCCAATGACGCCGAAATTACATAAAAACAGCAGTATCGTCAAAGCAAATACCCCTATCAGTATGACCTCATTGACGATCGCATTCTGCCCCTGTATCTGTGCAGCGTTCCTTTTGGAAGAGGAACTGCCCTTTTTCTTCTGTGAACTGCTTCTGCCGGAGGCAGAAGACTTTTTTCTGCCCCTTTGTGCAGATGCTGCCATAATACTTTCCTCCATTTTTGACAGTATGCCCTCAGTCTGCGGCGCAAAAGTCCGATATCCTGAGGGTATACTGTTTTAGTATATCACTTTATCCTCTTCTTGTCACTATCGCTGTTTTTCTTTTTCTGAACAGAGGCTTTTTGTCCGATGAGCTGATGCAGTTTTTTCATCGCGTCACTGATGCCTCCCACTTCCGAAATGATACCCTCCCGCACTGCCTCCCTGCCGACCAGTATCGTACCCAGATCTTTTGTGAGCATTCCCTGATTCATCATAAGCGCCTCCATACGGGACTGCGTTATATTGCAGTGTCCGCACACAAATCCGGTTATTCTGTCCTGAATCTGCTTGAAATAATCAAATGTCTGAGGTGCGCCGATTACCGTCCCGTTCATTCTTACCGGATGGATGACCATCGTACCCGTAGGAACAATGAACGAGTAGTCGGTGCTCACTGCTATCGGAACCCCAATGGAATGGCTGCCACCCAGCACGAGGGATACAGTCGGTTTGCTCAGGGACGCTATCATTTCCGCAATGGCAAGCCCCGCTTCCACATCTCCTCCCATTGTATTCAAAAGTACCAGAAGGCCTCCGATACGACTGCTGTCTTCTATAGCGGCCAACTGCGGGAGCACATGCTCATATTTGGTCGTTTTAGAAGAATTACTCAGATTATCGTGTCCCTCCACTTCCCCGATGACAGTCAAAAGGTGTATCGCACCGCTCTCCTGTTCATTTTCCAGCGTCAGCTGACCCGTCTGCTCTATCCTGTCATCCTCATGTTCTTCCCTGTCTTCTTTTCTTCCCATAAAAAAATCACTCCTGCCTTCCGTATTTTTTAGGAAGTATGTGCAGGAGTGATGCTCGTTATACGTCAAAATCATCGTTATCTGCCACCGGAATCTCATAATACATCTGCTCCGGCGCAGGTTCAAATCCGTAATTCATCTCTTTTCTCACATGTCGTTTCGGCACCGGAAGCGGATTATCCAGATATTCACCCGGTGCAGGCGATACCGTACTCTTTTCCAAAGCTGTTTTTCTGCATTTCATGATAACTCCTATCGCTGCCGGCTCCCTGCATACAAAAATGCCCGTTACCGCAGCCCCTGCTGTTGCCGAAAGCGCCAGAAAACGCAGTGCCTGTCCCTGTAAACCTACCGACGCTGCCTGTTCTGTAATAAACAGGAACAAAAACGGGAGTATCCATCGCACTGTCTCTCTTGTCTTTTGAGCACGCTCAAAAAACAACGGCAAAAAGGCGGTGAGATACGCCAATAATGCGAGTATATATTCCGAAAGCAGCGGGCTGTGCAGCATTACGGGAAAGCTGCGTATTTTTTCCATAAAGAACCATGACCTCAGCAGCTCCAAAATATCCCTCTGAATGCCATACATTTTTCCAAATCCGATACACCACACCGCTGCCCCGACCAAAATCCCCGACATCGCAGTACACAAAAACATCACCAGACCTTTATATGTAGCCGCGCGAAAGGGGGGTGTTGCCTGACGGCAATGAATTCCGGTACGCATACGAGCCTTGCACACGGTTTCATCCGGTACGGCATCTCCGAACGGAAGCAGCAAAAAAGCGCACAGCCGTATGTCCGCAAGACAGACAATGCCGCACAAAAAGCCAAAGAATACGAGTCCCGGGATATCCCTTCCGCATGGCTTTCGCATATAGTTCTTTAAGAAACGACGGACACACACGATACAGACAAGCTCTGCTCCTGCCAACAGAAACAGAATATTCTGCAGATCTGCCACATATATCCCTGTAGAGAGCGGAGAAAGCAGGATAACAGCTGTCATCATAAAAACTGCGCTCCAAAACCCCGACAGAAAAAACACTGCTCCAAAAGCCAGTACGCTTCCGAACACCTGGCAGAACAGATTTCCCCAAAACAGCGTTTCAGAATGCGGCCCCATATGCAGGCCTCCCGCCGGGATATGGATGATACGCCCCGCCAGTAAAACAGCCGTAAGACAAAACGCTGCCGTACAGACCGCCGCCGGCCTGACGCCTCCCCTGCGCCGTCCGTGCATCCTGTCCTTTTTCTTCCCCGAGTGCCGCCCTGTTTTTCTCCGCGCCCCAAAAAGCTTTGCCGGTAAAATGATGAGCAACACAAATCCCGCCAGCAGTCCTCCATTCAAAAAAACGTATTGTCCCTCCGAAAGTCCCAACAGCGCCGACACCGCCGCCGTTGTCTGGAAAAAGCCAAAGCACAGAGCTGCCGCATAGACCGCCCAGAGCGCCTTTACCATCTTTTTCATCCGGAACCCCCCTCTTTTGGAAAAAAGCATCCCGCTGTAAACGAAGGATATATGTCCTACAGCGCCTGTTCCAAATCTGCGATGATGTCGTCAATATGTTCCAAACCAACAGACAAACGGATCATATCCGGTGCAACTCCGGCTTCTTTTAACTGCTCGTCATTCATCTGCCTGTGGGTATGGCTCGCCGGATGAAGCACGCAGGTGCGGGCGTCTGCCACATGGGTAACGATAGCTGCCAGCTTCAATCTGTCCATCATCTCTTCCGCCGCTTTCCTGCCGCCTTTTAACCCAAAGGAAATCACGCCGCACGTCCCCTTCGGCATATATTTCTGAGCCAGCTCATAATATTTACTGCTCTTTAAGCCCGGATAATTCACCCATGCCACCTTCTCGTGCGCTTCCAGAAATTCTGCGGTTTTCTGTGCATTGAAGCAATGACGTTCCATGCGCAACGGAAGTGTTTCCAGGCCTACATTTAATAAAAATGCGTTCTGCGGAGACTGCATCGGCCCGAGATCTCTCATCAGCTGGGCACTGGCCTTTGTAATATAAGCCGCCTTGCCAAACTTTTCTGTATATACGACTCCATGATAGGACTCATCAGGCGTACATAAACCGGGGAATTTGTCAGGATATGCCGCCCAGTCAAAATTGCCGGAATCCACGATGGCTCCGCCCAGACTCATGGCATGTCCATCCATGTACTTGGTCGTTGAATGAGTCACAATATCGGCTCCCCACTCAAACGGATTGCAGTTGATGGGGGTCGGAAACGTGTTGTCCACGATAAGGGGAACGTGATGCTCATGCGCCGCTTTTGCAAATTTTTCAATATCCAAAACAACCAGTGCCGGATTCGCGATGGCCTCCGCAACAACACATTTTGTATTAGGTAAAAATGCCTTGCAGAGCGTTTCGTAATCCGCGTCAGGATCTACCACAGTGCAGGAAATCCCCATCTTCTTCATCGTAACGGTCAGCAGATTAAACGTACCGCCGTATACGGTGGAGGACAGCACCACATGATCGCCTGCCTCGCAGATATTGAATATTGCAAAATGATTGGCAGCCTGCCCGGAAGAAGTCAGCATCGCTGCCGCACCGCCTTCAAGCTCACATATTTTTGCAGCCACACAGTCAGTTGTCGGATTTGCCAGACGACTGTAAAAATATCCGGATTCCTCCAAATCAAAAAGCCGTCCCATCTGCTCTGATGTCTCATATTTAAAAGTCGTACTCTGATAAATGGGCAGCACCCTCGGCTCACCGTTTTTGGGCTTCCAGCCGGACTGGATGCATATCGTCTCTTTTGCGTACATAACACATTCCCCGCTTTTGTCAATCTTTTATGTCTGTTATTCTTCTTCCCAGTTGTGGTACACCGCCTGCACGTCATCATCCTCGTCGAGCAGGTCAAGTGTGCGCTGAAGGCCCTTTAATACGGTCTCGTCTGTCACTTTTACATAGTTCTGAGGAATCATCGTCACCTCGGCAGATGCCATCGGAATACCCGCCGCCTCTAAAGCTGCGCGCACTTCTTCAAAGCTGTCAGGATCTGTCACGATCTCATAGCTGTCCTCTTCCTCAGAAAAGTCCTCTGCGCCCGCATCCAAAGCCGTCATCATCAGTTCATCCGCATCTGTCTCATACTCTTCTTTGTCGATGATGATCTGACCCTTTTTATCGAACATAAAAGATACGCAGCCGGGTGTTCCGATACTTCCGTTTCCTTTTGTGAAGGCACTTCTTACGTTTGCCGCAGTACGATTCTTATTATCTGTCAGGGCGTCTACAATGATAGCGATACCGCCGGGGCCATAGCCTTCGTAGGTAACATATTCGTAATTTACATTGCCCACATCTCCGGCAGCTTTCTTGATACCACGCTCTATCGTATCATTAGGCATATTGCTCGCTTTCGCTTTTGTAATAACCTGAGCCAGCTTAAAGTTATTGTTCGGATCAGGTCCGCCCTCTTTTACAGCTACCGCAATCTCTCTTCCGAGGATAGTAAAAATCTTACCCTTAGCAGCGTCATTCTTCTCTTTTTTATGCTTGATGTTCGCAAATTTTGAATGTCCAGACATTTCCTTGTCTCCTTTTATCTTACAGTTTGTTTTTTATCATATCATTTCAGCCGGAAAACGTCAAGAAACAGCAGACTGCCGCTATGTATCCAACTGAAGGCTGACTCTTAATGCATGGTCGACGCGATTCATCACCGGGCCGTCCAAATGACACACCTTGTCTTTGAGTCTCTTTTTATCAATGGTGCGAAGCTGTTCCAGCAGGATGACCGAATCTTTTTCTATCTGATATTCTCCCGAAAGGATTTCGATATGAGTCGGCAGCTTCGTCTTATTCATCCGTGACGTGATGGCAGCGCAGATGACCGTCGGGCTGTGCCTGTTTCCAATATCATTCTGGATGATAAGCACCGGACGCACACCGCCCTGCTCCGAGCCGACTACCGGTCTTAGGTCCGCATAATAAATATCTCCGCGTTTCACATTTTTAACCTGCCTTTCCTTTCGCCCGTTTTAAGTTTTTCGGGCGATAAAGACAGTATTGCCCGCTTTTCGCAAGAGTATTCCGTAAAAAATCAGTTCCGGAACAGATTTTCATCATGAAAATAGTCGCGCTGGCCGACCTGTTTTCCGCACTTTTCATAAATACGAGGAATCCGTTTCGACAGACAGCAGGCGATTTCATAATTAAACCGTCCTGAAAGTGCTCCCAGTTCTTCCATAGAAATATGTTCTGTACCATCCGTACCTATCAGCGTTACGATATCACCGCAGGCAGCCTCCGGAATATCAGTCACATCCACCATAAACTGGTCCATGCAGACACGCCCCAGGATAGGCGCTCTTTTTCCGCGTATGAGGACTGAGCCTTTATTGGAAAGACCTCTTGGATATCCGTCCGCATAGCCGACCGGAATAGTTGCCACACGCATCGGTCCGGCTGCCGTAAACGTACCTCCATAGCTGACTTCCCGTCCCGCCTCCAGATCCTTGACAAAGGCGACACGGCTGTACAGGGAGAGTACAGGCGAAAGATCCGCACTGACACGCGACACCTCTTCAGACGGCCAAAGTCCATACAAAATGATACCGGCACGCACCATATCCATCCGGGTATCCGGCAGCTCTAATATCCCTGCACTGTTTGCACAATGACGCAAGGGAATGGATATCCCAAGTTCCGTCCTGATACGCTCTGCAAATGTATAAAACGCCTGAAACTGTGCGTTCGTCCGCGTTTTATCCGCTTCGTCCGCCGTTGCAAAATGAGTAAAAAGCCCCTCTATTTCGATTCCGTCTGTTTCTGACGCTTTTTTCACAAAATCAAGTCCGGAATCATCCGGGCGGATACCAATACGGGACATCCCCGTATCTACCGCGATATGTACTTTCATAACAGAGCCGCAGGAGAGCGCCGCTCTCCCCATATCATGAAGCATCTCCTCCGTAAAAGCCGTCGCGCGGATACTCCGCCGCGCCATTTCCTCATAATTTTCAGAAAACGTATATCCGAGCACCATTATCGGTTTTTTAATGCCCGCATCTGCAAGGCTTACCGCTTCTTCCTCCGTTGCTACCGCATAACCTGAAATACCGGGAAACTGCTCCATTTCTCTTGCCATCATGACCGCACCATGCCCGTATCCGTCTGCCTTGATGACCGCCAGAACGGGCACATCCCCGCTGCATCGCGAAATTTCTTCCAGATTGTGATGCAGGGCGTCAATATCGATTTTTGCCCATCCCCTGCTATATTTTAACGCGTCTTGTTTCATGTTAAGGTCAATCCTCCAAAAAGTTAAGCAATCCGGGGATAGCATCTAAGATGTCGGCTGCCGTCATGCTGTATTCTCCTTTTTTATGCGCCGCCCGGTCACCCGCCAGTCCATGCAGGTATACGCCGATGCACAGTGCCTGGAACGCATCTTCACAGACCGCCAGAAGCGCCGTCAAGATACCTGTCAGCACATCTCCGCTCCCTGCGCACGCCATTCCGCTGTTGCCGCTGGAATTGATATAAAGAAAACCGTCCGGCGACGCTGCCACGCTGGACGCTCCCTTGCACAGCACCGCACCATGCAGCTTTTTTGCCCAGTACACCGCATATTTTACAGGATCGTCCGCAACCTCCCCCGCACTGCAGCCCGAAAGCCTTCCAAGCTCCCCCGGATGCGGTGTCAGGATAAGGCTGCGCCGCTGCGCGCTGTCCTGTTGACGGGCGAGCAATCTGTTCAAAATATCCTTCCTGTCCGCAAGGATATTAATGGCATCCGCATCCAGAACAAGCGGCTGAGATGTCTTAAATAAAATGTATTCCAGCTCAGTCTGCGCCTTCTCCGAAACGGAAAGTCCCGGTCCTGCGCCTATCACATCCGCCCATTCTGCGCCGCTGTCCGGCTGCCGGGATATCATTGCCTCCGGAACCGATGTCTGCAAGACTGCCGCTGCCTCCGGCGGGCACACCGCCCTGACCATGCCGCAGCCCGAAGCAAATGCCGCCTTCGAGCACAAAACCGCGGCTCCTGTCATCGTCCTGCTGCCTGCAAGAAACATCGCCTTTCCGAACGTTCCTTTATTTCCGGTCACGCTCCGGACCGGCATAAGCTTCTTTAAAGAGCCTGTAAACGTGAAGGCTCCCGGATGTTCTCCCAAAAAACTGTCCTCCGTGATGCCTACAGGGACGCAGATAGTCCTGCCCGCAAATCGTCTGCCCGGATACAGGAAATGTCCCCTTTTATAAAAGCCAAATGTCACTGTCACATCTGCCTGTACTGCGCATCCCATGACCTTGCCGTCATCCGCATCAATACCGGAAGGCAGATCCACCGAACATACAAAGCTGTCCTGTCTGTTTATCCACTCAACCACCTCGGCGAACCGCCCTGAAAGGGGACGGGAAAGTCCGACTCCAAACAGGGCATCTATGATAATATCATATTCCCCTTCCGGAATTTTGTCACTGACCCTGCCGCCATATGCCAAAACGCTTGAAAGCTGCGCCTTAGATGCAGGAGATAACTTCTCCTGTCCCCCCGCCAGAAAAAAATCCACCTCAAACCCTTCCTGCTGCAAAATCCTGCCTGCCGCCAGACCGTCCGCACCGTTATTTCCGCATCCGGACGCAATGAGCACGCGTCTGCCGGGACAATACCCGAATGCTTTTGTCTGTTCCTCTATCTGACGCTGACGCTCACAGATAACCTGTACGCAGGCAAGGGCAGCCCGCTCCATGAGCACAGATTCAGGGATTCCAAAATGCTCCGTAGTATTCCTGTCATAACGTTTCATCTCCGCTGAATCCGTCAGCCACCGGACCGGAGAGGTATTCATATATCCTGCTCCCATAACCGCCTCCTTTGAAAAAGTGTGCGTTTTACACAGCAAATCCTCAGTCCCCGCCGCTGTTTTCCTGCTCATAGCGTTCGAGCATATAGGACAGCTTCATCAGACTGTCTGAAAGATGTACGTTCTCCACCTGAACTCCGCCCGGAACCTGCAGGTCCACATGAGCAAAATTCCAGATAGCCTTGATACCGACAGTCACGAGCTGTTCCGAAACCCGTATTGCTTCTGACTTCGGAATCGTCAGCACTGCAATATCCACATTATTCTTCTGTACAAATTCTGCCAGTTCTTCCATCGGCCGAACTTCTATCCCGCGAATCTTTTGTCCGTAAAGTCCCGGATTCACATCAAAAATCCCTGTAAAAATAAATCCCCTCCGGGCAAAATTCATATAATTCGCAAGCGCCTGTCCCAGATTTCCGGCGCCGATGATGATCAGGTGATGCGTCTTGTCCAGCCCCAAAAGCCGTCCTATCTCCTGATACAAATATTCCACATTATAACCGTACCCCTGCTGACCAAAGCCGCCGAAATTATTAAAGTCCTGCCTGATCTGAGATGCAGTCACATTCATGATACCCGACAGCTCCTGTGACGAAATGCGCTCCACGCCCTGATCTTTCAAATCCCCCAGATATCTGAAATATCTGGGCAGCCTGCTGATAACGGCTTGCGAAATTTCTCTCTCTGCCACTTCCTGCTGCCTCCTTGTCCGCCTTTGCCAATGATCGCATGCAAAATTATTCCATCTTTATTATACCCTGTGTTAAAAAAATGTCAATGAAAGGATACGTTCTGAAGCCCGCTGTCATGTTGGCGCTACTCACTTCTTGACACCGGCTGCACGGACAGGTAAACTTAATTATATATGCATACCATTTACAAGGAGAACTGTCATGATACTTTCCTGTCAGAATATTGAAAAAGCATTTCTGGAAAAACAGGTTTTAAAAAACTGCTCTTTTCATATAGAGGATTATGAAAAAGCCGCTATCGTAGGCATCAACGGCGCAGGCAAATCCACCCTCCTGCGCATCATTACCGGAGAGCTGGAGGCAGATTCAGGCATCGTCGCTTTTGCAAAGGACAAGACCTTCGGTTATCTGGCGCAGGACAGCGCCGTCAACACGGAAAACACAATATATGAGGAGCTTCTGTCAGTCAAACAGCACCTTCTCGACTTAGAAAACCGGATGCGATCTGCAGAACTTGAAATGAAAAATGTCACAGGCGATGCGCTGGAAGCGCTGATGTCAAAATACGCCGACCTGACCCATTCTTTTGAACTGGAAAACGGCTATGCTTATAAAAGCGAGCTCGTCGGCGTTTTAAAAGGTCTGGGCTTTTCAGAAAACGAATTTTCAAAACCCGTTTCCACCCTGTCCGGCGGTCAGAAGACCCGCGTTGCCCTCGGCAAGCTTCTTTTGCAGAATCCAGACCTTATCATTCTGGACGAGCCGACGAACCATCTGGATATGTCTTCTATCGCATGGCTGGAAACCTATCTGCTCAATTATAAAGGAAGCGTGCTCATCGTTTCACACGACCGGTATTTTCTGGATAAGATAGCGTCCAAGATAATTGAAATCGACAATACAAAAGTGACTGTCTTTTCCGGTAATTACTCTGATTACGCCGCCAAAAAAGAACAGCTCCGGCAGGCGCAGCTCAACGCCTACTTAAACCAGCAGGCAGAGATACGGCATCAGGAAGAAGTCATTGCAAAACTGCGCTCCTTTAACCGTGAAAAATCTATCAAACGCGCCGAAAGCCGTGAAAAAATGCTGGATAAAATGGATATACTGGACAAGCCGTCCGAAATCCGCACCGATATGCATCTGGAGCTGACTCCCCGTATCCAGAGCGGGAACGACGTACTGACCGTTGATCATCTTGCAAAAGCATTCGACGGACAGACGCTTTTTACAGAGCTTTCCTTCGCCCTAAAGCGCGGCGAGCATGTAGCCGTCATCGGAGACAACGGAACCGGGAAAACGACCATTTTAAAAATAATCAACGGTCTTGTCTCCCCCGATGGCGGTGCAGTCAGCCTCGGCAGCAAGGTTCAGATAGGCTACTACGACCAGGAACACCATGTACTCCATTCGGATAAGACGCTGTTTGAAGAAATCTCCGATGCCTATCCGTTTTTGAACAACACGGAGATCCGCAACACGCTGGCAGCCTTTCTTTTCACCGGCGAAGATGTATTCAAGCGTATCAAGGAGCTCTCCGGCGGCGAGCGGGGGCGTGTTTCTCTTGCAAAGCTCATGCTTTCCGAATCCAACTTCCTTATCCTCGACGAGCCTACGAACCACCTTGATATCGCCTCGAAGGAAATCCTCGAGGATGCCATCAACAGCTACAGCGGCACGGTACTTTATGTATCTCATGACCGTTATTTTATCAACAGAACGGCACACCGTATCCTGGAGCTTTCCGACGGCAGGCTGACACAGTACCTCGGAAATTATGACTATTATCTGGAAAAAAAGGCGCAGCAATCAGCCGCCCAAGCTTCTGAGGCCGCTTCTATCCGGGGCTTTGGCATGGGACAGACGTTTTCGCAGACGAGCACGGCAGCCGGTGATGCCTCCGCCTCCAAACTTTCCTGGCAGGCGCAGAAGGAAAAGGAAGCCGCCCGCCGCAAACGTGAGAATGCCCTGAAAAAGTGTGAGGAACAGATAGCTACTCTGGAAGCGCGCGACGCCGAAATAGATGAGGAAATGTCCTCCCCGTCTGTCGCGACCGATGTGGCAGCGCTGCAACGGCTCTCCCGTGAAAAGGATGATATTTCAGAAAAGCTTATGGAACTGATGGACGAATGGGAAACGCTCAGTGAAGAAGCCTAACCAGACTTGTGCGCCTTGACGCAGAACAAATGCCGCTCTCGCAGGTTCATCCTGCAAAGCGGCATTTAATATATCCGTATGCTTATTTTTCTTTCTTTTCAATAAAAAGCTTTCTCGTGATAAAATTGTATACCATTACCACACCTGTTGCAAACGGTTTTACAATGATATAGGAACGGCTCCAGAACGTATCGAGCACCAGCGTGCCGAGCTTTAATACGATGTTATTGATGATAAGCCCGCCGACTGCAAGCAAAAAGAAGATGATGAACTGTTTTCCCTTGTTCGCTTTTTTATCGGTATCGAATACAAACACGATACTCAGGATATAGTTCACGACCGCCGAAACGGTAAACGCTATCGTATTGGCAAGGATAACATTCCAGCCCAGCACTTCCTTTATCAATATCAGCAGGACATATTCGATAAAAAAGCACAAGAAACCGACTGCACCGAATTTCAGTATCTGCTGCCCCAGCTTACTGTTTAAAATCTTCTTGAACAAAACAAAACTTCCTCCCGTCACATGTTATCCAGCGTTTCGCGTATCGCCCGGATGAAATCATAGCTGTTTAAAACAGTGACATTGGAAAGCGTCGTGATAAGCGCCAGGTCCTTTGTCATCTTGCCGCTCTCGATAGTAGAGAGCGTCGCCTTTTCCAGCTTGTCCGCAAATTTGCACAATCCGTCAATGCCATCCAGCTCACCGCGCTTTCTCAGCGCACCTGTCCATGCAAATATTGTCGCCACCGAATTGGTAGATGTCTCTTCGCCCTTTAAGTATTTGTAATAATGCCGCTGCACCGTACCGTGCGCCGCTTCATACTCATAAACGCCCGCAGGAGAAACGAGAACCGAGGTCATCATCGCAAGAGAACCAAAGGCAGAACTTACCATATCACTCATCACATCGCCGTCATAATTTTTACATGCCCAGATAAATCCGCCCTTTGCTTTCATGACACGCGCCACCGCATCGTCGATGAGCGTATAGAAATATTCGATGCCGAGAGCATCAAACTTCTGTTTGTATTCTGTCTCAAAAATTTCCTGAAAAATATCCTTAAACGTATGATCATATTTTTTGGATATCGTATCCTTTGTGGCAAACCACAGGTCCTGCTTTGTATCCACAGCATAGTTAAAGCAGGCGCGGGCAAAACTCCCGATAGACTTATCCGTATTGTGCATCCCCTGAAGAACACCCGGCGCGTCAAATGTATGTATCAGCTCCCGCACCTCTGTACCGTCCTCTGCGGTAAACACAAGCTCCGCTTTCCCGGGACGGTCCACACGTATCTCTGTGTTTTTATAAACATCGCCGTAAGCATGACGTGCAAGCGTAATAGGCTTTTCCCAGTTGCGCACACAGGGCTGGATTCCTTTTACAAGGATAGGCGCTCTGAAAACAGTACCGTCCAATATCGAGCGTATCGTACCATTCGGACTCTTCCACATCTTCTTCAGAGAATACTCGTCTACTCTTGCCGCATTCGGCGTGATTGTAGCGCATTTTACCGCAACGCCGTATTTCAATGTAGCATTTGCACTGTCAACAGTTACCTGGTCTTCCGTTTCATCACGGTGCTTTAACCCCAGATCATAATATTCTGTCTTTAAATCGATATAAGGCAACAGCAGTTCATCTTTGATCATCTGCCAGAGGATTCTGGTCATTTCATCCCCGTCCATCTCCACCAGCGGCGTCGTCATCTGTATTTTAGCCATCAGTCCTCTCCTTTTCCATACGGGCGTCTGAAAACCCGCTTTTTATCATATTATCATAAGCATTACGCATATGCAAGGCTGCCTGCCCCTCGGCCCTGCCGCCGTCCCTGTCCCGGAGCGCTTCCATTATCATTTTATGCTCCTCCACCGCCTCCATCCCCCGGGCACTGTCCGAAAGGCTGCGGCGGCGCATACGCTTGACGTATTCATGAAAATCCCGGAGCTGACGGTGCAGCATCTTACTGCCGCATGCCTCATATAAAATCTCATGGAACGCGTCATCCAGCTCGGTCAGCTGCTGCGGATGCATCTTTTGGGCGTGGAATTCCGAAAGATAAATATTCTCCTCCAGTTCCTCCAGCTGCTTCTGGTCGATATGCTCTGCCGCCCAGCGGGCGCACAGCCCTTCCAGAAGCGCCCGCATTGCATAAATATCCCCGACGTCTTTCTCCGTAATACCCGTAACATAAGCGCCTTTGTTCGGGATGATATTTACAAGCCCCTCCAGCTCCAGCTGACGGAGCGCCTCTCTTACCGGCGTCCGGGAAACGCCCAGCCTTTTGCTGATCACCATCTCCCTAAGTTCCTCATCTTCCCGGTATTTTCCGCTCAGAATATCTTCCCGGAGCGAATGGAATACCTTTCCTCTCAGGGAATAACGATCGGGCATTTCCTCTCTTGCCTCTTTTTTCTCATATTGTGTCATAACAATGAAATCCCCAGCTTTCTGCACGCACTATCGATGACTTTGAGCAGTTCTTCATCCGTCAGCACCGTAACGCGGCCGCCTTCATACTCTTCGTCCACCCAGCGTTTGACCTCGTGAACGAGTTCACAGCCTTTATCCACCTTCTTTTCATCGGGCAGACGAAAATAAGTGTTTATCCAATGGGCAATGCCCGCCAGACCGGAAGTATTTGATACCGCGCACAAAACAGGGCGGTCCAGAAACTTCTCCGTATCAAAAATATTGTATATCTCTTCGTTTTTTAAAAGGCCGTCCGCATGGATACCCGCGCGCGTTACATTAAAATTCCTACCGACAAAGGGCGTTCGCGGCGGGATATGATAGCCGATCTCTTTTTCATAATACTCCGCAAGCTCTGTTATCACGCGGGTATCCATTCCGTTCAACGTTCCCCTTAATTGTGCGTATTCAAATACCATTGCCTCCAGAGGAGTATTTCCCGTACGCTCGCCGATGCCGAACAGAGAGGTATTGACGCCGCAGCAGCCGTAAAGCCATGCTGTAGATGAATTGACGACCGCTTTATAAAAATCGTTGTGCCCATGCCATTCCAGCATTTCGTGGGGAACGCCCGCATGAGTATGCAGTGCGTAAATGATTCCCTGTACGCTTCTGGGAATGACCGCTCCCGGATAGTTGACGCCGTATCCCATCGTATCGCAGGCGCGTATCTTGATCGGAATCTGATACTGCTTCATAAGCTTCATAAGCTCCAGACAAAAAGGAACGACATAACCATAAATATCCGCGCGTGTGATATCCTCAAGATGGCATCTGGGGCTTATCCCTTCCTCCAGACAATCCCTTACTACGCTCAGATAATGTTCCATCGCCTCACGTCGGGTCATTTTCAGCTTCATAAAAATATGGTAGTCAGAGCAGCTCACAAGGATTCCGGTTTCCTTCATCCCGATTTCCTTTACGAGCTTGAAATCCTCTTTGCTGGCGCGGATCCAGCTCGTGATTTCCGGGAACTGATATCCTCTCTCCATACATTTATAGACAGCGTCTCTGTCTTTTTTGCTGTAAAGGAAAAACTCGCTGGCACGGATCATCCCGTTTTCGCCGCCGAGCCGGTGCAGGTAATCATAGATGGTAACTATCTGCTCTGTAGAATAAGGCGCCCGGGACTGCTGCCCATCGCGGAATGTGGTATCCGTTATCCAGATATCCTTCGGCATATCGTGGGGCACGGTACGGTCGTTAAAAGGAATCTTCGGGATTTCCGAATACGGGAACATATTCCGGAAAACATTGGGCTTCTTTACATCGTCGAGGATATACATATGCTCTTCGATTTCAAGGAGATTTTTGCTTTCATTCATTGTGACCGGGCGGTTCGTAAAGGTGTTGTTCATGGCGCCTTCTCCTTTGCTTTTTAATTTTGCATAATTGTATACAATTGTGCAAAATTTGTCAATCCTTTTTTTAAAAATTTATCACATTAATGCTCTGACAGCATGAAGCATCCCCCAGCCCTGCATTCCCCATTCCGCCCCCAAATCCTGTGCCCTGTGCAAAATCCTTTCCCGTACCTGTTCATTCGTCAGGTGCGGATATTTCTCCCACAAAAGCGCCGCCGTCCCGCTGACCGCCGGTACCGCCATCGACGTACCGCTCTTTGCGGTATAAGCGTTTTTTACCGCTCCGAACCTGTTTTTTACAAACCACGCATTGCACGAGATGATGCGCGTCCCCGGCGAGACGATATCCGGCTTTTTGACCCGTCCGTTCTCCGGGCCCCTGCCGGAATAATCCTGACAGCCGTTTTTCCCCGAACTCCTTTTTCCGTCATGGCAGCCTACGGACACAAGATGCCCCTGCAGTCCCATCGGGGAAATGCTGTCCGGCGCAGGTCCTCCGTTCCCTGCCGCCACCGCTACGAATATCCCGGCATCCCACGCCTTTAGCAGCCATGAAAACAGCTCCTCCTCCAGCCTCTTATCCTGTATCATCCCGACCCCGACCGAAATATTTAATATTCTGGTATGATAAAGCCGGCGCGTTTCCAGCACATACCGGACGGCTTCTATCATGCTGCCTGCATTTCCTTCACCATTCCGATCCAATACCTTGCATGCAAGGATTCTGCACCCCGGCGCTATCCCCGCATATAGCCCGTTTGAGCAGCTTCCGTTCCCGCACAGACAGCCCGCCACATGAGTACCATGCCCGCTGTCATCATAGGGAAGCCGCTGTTTTTGGCAAAAATCCTTAAACCCTGCAACCCTCCCTGCCAGATCCGGATGCAGCGCGATACCGGTATCCAATACTGCCGCCGTCACGCCCGCGCCGGTATATGTCCCAAGTTCCTGCCTCGTCGCGTGAACCACTCTTTTGACACGATTCATTGCTCATATTTTCCTTTTCTTTTAAAATATGTAAAGAAAAAAGAAAAGGGACTAAAAAGAATTTCCTGCACATGGAAACAAAGACAACCCGCCCGACATATCATAAATCATAACTATCATTTTGGAGGCTCTGAAAATGAGTGATTTATCAGCAACAAACTGCGGATGCGGCACAACGAACAACAATGGCTGCGGCAACGGACTTTTCGGCGGCGACAACTGCTGTCTCATCCTGCTCCTGCTCTTCTTCTGCGGCGGCTTTGGAAACGGCGGCGGCATCGGCAACGGCGGCTGCGACGGCGGCAACAACTGCTGCTCCATCATCTGGATACTGATCCTGCTGTCCTTCTGCGGAAACGGCAACAGTATCGGAAACAGCGGCTGCGGCTGCAATAACTGCTGCTAAGAAAACTCTGCTTTTCCTGATTCAAACGCCGCATACAGGGCACAGCGGCGTTTGAGCCACAAAGCGCGGGCATCGTTTCTGGATTTTCAGACGGCGGTGCCCGTCTTTTGATGCGCGCCGCAATCACACTTTTCCAACATTCTTTTCATAAGCCGCGGACACGCCGCATAAGGATAATAAAAACGGCACAGAAAATACAGGAGAACACAGATGGAGCCATGTGAAAACGAAGCGATAGCAGCTTTTGACACGCTCTATACGCAAAACCACATCCAAATCCTTAAAGTGCTGCTGCCCTATTTCGATCCGGCAAGCCAGAAAAGCATCGCCGTCTGGATAAAATATATGGAGCTTCAATATACGATGGTCTGTGCAAAACGACACCCGGCCATGGTATGCTGCGAGACTTTAGAAAAACCGGATATCGCAGATATTTTTGAGAAGATCAAAAATTTCTGCACGCCTCAGGAGCGCGCTGTTTTCGGGCATATATGCAGCATGAAAAAAAGTCTGGAAATGTATGAGGAAATGAAAGGAATGATGGAACTGTTCGAGCAGCTTTCCCCGGAACAAAACCCGTTTGCCGGAATATTTTCAGAAACGGAGGAACCCGCCCCCCGGCAAAATACCTCTGCCCGGGACAACGCCGATGCCCCCGGTTCCTTTTCCACAGAGCCTATGGAACTGCTCAAAGGTCTGTTGTCCCCGGAACAGCTTTCCATGTTTGAAGCATTTTCCTCATCCTTTCAAAACACAAACAAACACTAAAATCCGGAGGTAATCCATTATGAACGAAAATGAACAGATACCTGCTTGGATGCAGGAGGATTCCGTAAAGGACATTCCCCGTGAAAAGCTGGAATTTTTGCAGAAGCTCGTATTTGAAAGCAAATCCCTTTCTCAGAAAGAGCTACTGCCCTTTTTGATGGCACTCGCACAACGCAGCCGCGATGAAAATATCAGCTTTTCCACTACGGAAACCAGAGCCATTGTTGAAGCCATCCGAAAATACAGCACGCCGGAGGAGCTGCTCAAAATGAATCAGATAATGCGGCTGATGGAAAAAAGGAATCGGTAGTACCAGGGTAAAAAAGTGCGGACAGAACGAAACTCAATCCGTTCTGCCCGCCTGTTGTTCTTATGATTCCAATCCCGTTTCTGTTTCCTCTCCGGTATCCTCTGTTCCCGTCGTTTCTTCCTCGACCAGTTCCTCCGGCATCTTCGCAAAATCCTCCACGATATAAGAATCCACCATATATACGCTTTCGCCGCTTTCTGTCTTCACATAATATTTCGACAAAAGATCACTCTTTGCACCCGCACAGAGCGTCACGGATGTACCGTCGGACAGCTCTGCTGTAATAGTCCGAAACGGCTCGTCAAGCCCGTACTGACTTAAATCCTCCGGAGCTTCTATCACAGTTTCCGAAGTCGTAATGTTGTCTATCTCGCTTAAAAGCATGTTCACACTCTCCTGTTTTATCGCCTTTTCCGGAATACTTTCTTCCCTCCATACGCCGTCGTCCCCTTTCACAAGCTTTAATTCATAGTCGCCGGAAACCGTCAGCCCTGTCACGTCATCTTTATTAAAATCCGTAACCAAAACCTCGGAAAGCTCCTCCTTTATTTCAAACTCATGCCTGCTGATTGCAAAATACCCTCCCACACAGAGAACACACACTGCAAGCAGGATACACATCTGGATTTTCTGTTTTTTCATCACCTCTTTTTCCTCCTTACCCAGATCACGATACCAGCTGTCAGCGAGCCGACCGGAATAATGCCCATAAAAAGAACCGCCAGACGTACCGCAGAACCCATCGGGACCGTCACAAGCTCAGCCTGATAGGATTTGACCGGAATGGAAATACTATCTTCCTTCCCTCCCATCGCACTTACCGCATTTGTAAAAAGGGTCAGATTATTGTCCATTGTGTATCTGTTGGAAACTTCCGTAAAAAGCATATCAGAGCTGTATACGATGAGTTCCGCTGTCTTTTCGGAATCCAGCGCTTTCTGTGCACGTACGCCGACCGCAAAAGGACCTTCCAAATCCCCTTCCGCCTTTTTGGTATCTCCGGAATCATTTAATCCCGTTTTGCTGTAAGCGCCCTGAGATGTAGACAAAAGAGGCGTTACGGTTACACCCTCCGTTTCCTTTATGAGAATCGGCTGCGTATAGGGCATCATGATAAAATCATATGTTTTCCCAAATACCCCCGCAGTCAGACCGTCTGCTTCCACCTCCGGCAAAAGATAAAGCGGACTCTGGTACATCATATCCTGATCCGTCTCTACTATAAGACCGTCCCCGATGGAAATACCAAAATAATCGAGCACTTTTGTCAGATTTGGCATTTCCTCGCTGAAATGCTCCATATAAGAAGTGGTTATTAAAATCCTGCCGCCTCTATTCAGATAGTCTATCAGCTTTTGCGCGTCGTCCTCGTTTAAATCGCTCGTGGGCGACAGGAGCATAACGCCCGAGGCATTTTCCGGCACGCCGTCAGCAGTTAAAAGCGTCAGTGTTTCAAGAGCGACATTTTCTTTTTTCATACCGTCTGAAAACGCCTGTTCAAGTGTCTGTTCCCCGTGCCCTTCCAACTGATATACCGGAGATGTGTTTTCGCTCGTCACATACGCAACAGCGCTCGTTAAAAGTCCCTCCGCATCGTAACCGCTCACCGCCTGCTGATAAGTATAGGAATCGAAATCATATGTATAAAGATCTTTGTAATCGATCACCTGGAAACGGTCACCGCATTCTACTATCAGAGAATTCACGGAAATACTGTCCGTATATTGTTTATAAAAATCAGGAGATACAACAGGATCTTTATAGATTACCTCGATATGGTCGGAAAATTCCGCATAACTGTTCAAAGTTTTTCCGATCAGGCTGTCTTGATTCCTTTCTGAATTTATCACATAAACCGTTACATCCTCGGATAATTCCTTTAACAGCTTATTCGTTGTCGGCGTCAACGAATAAAGCTTCTGATCCGTCACATCCACCGTCGTATATCTGTCCGGCAAAGCAGAAACTGCCAGATTCAAAAACACCGCACTCACGAGCACCACTACAACCATTCCGATACTGTAGGCACCCATAGAAAGACTTTTGACAGAAATATGATAACGTCTTTTCTGAATAGACTGGACAGTTAAAAACAGACATACTGCAATAACCGTCAGGAAATACAAAACAGCCTTTAAATCCAGCGTCCCTCCGAGCATCGCGTCAAGTCTGGAGGAGAAATCAAAGGCGCTCAGCACCTTCGTTACCGCATTTCCGGATGCAGAAATAACGGATGTTATGGAAGACATCATATACGCGGTAAACAGCACGGCAAAGCTCAGTACCGCTGCGATCACCTGACTTTCCGTAATAGAAGAAATAAACAGTCCCACCGCAAGACAGGTCAGTCCGAACAGATAATAAACAAGGATAGCCGTATAGCTTTCCCCCATAGGGACTGTGCCGTAGCGGCTTAAAATAATCGGAAATGTACACATTACAGCAATAGGGACTGTAAACACAGTCGCCAGAGCCAGATATTTGCCGCACACAATGCCCGCCACCGATACCGGACTGGTCAGCGTAAGCTGATCCGTTTTCTGTTTACGCTCTTCTGCCAGAATACGCATGGAAAGAATGGGGGTTGTCAAAAGCAGCAGAAACAGGATGCTCGAAACCATTTCCCCTACATTTGCATAACCGGAAAGCAAATTGACCGCAAAAAAATAAAGCCCCGCCATGCACACATGCGCCGCAATGAACAGCCAGCCCGTCACAGTCGTAAAGAAATTTTTCAGTTCTCTTTTATAAATCGCTATCATTTCGTAACCTCTTGCTCTTTATCCGTCAGCTCAAGGAAAATATCTTCCAGAGAGCCGGTCTTATTCTGTAACAGGAGCAAAGGCATATGATTTTCTGCCAGTTCATAAAACAGCGCCTCCCGGATATCGGTTCCCGTTTTTTCTACAACGACAGCCCGCACTGTTCCATTTTCTTCTGAAACGCTGTAACGTTCCACATTATCCAGATTGGAAAGCAGCGTACGGAGAGGTGCTGCGCTTCCCCTGACTTCAAATTCCAGCTCTCCCGCCCCCTGCATCTTCTCCTGCAGCCCTTCCGGCGTATCGCTGGCAACCAGCCGCCCTTTGGAAATAATGAGTATCTGGTCGCATACCGCACTGACCTCTGACAGGATATGGGAGCTTAAAATGACCGTGTGATCTTTTTTCAGGCTTCGGATCAGCTCACGCATTTCTATCATCTGCTTAGGATCAAGCCCTACTGTCGGCTCATCAAGGATAATGGTTTGCGGGTCACCCAAAACCGCCTGCGCCAGCCCGACTCTCTGTTTATACCCTTTGGAAAGATTGGAGATAAGGCGTTTTCTGACGTCCTCCAGACATGCTGTACAGATTGACTTTTCGATGGCTACCTTCCGTTCTTTTGCAGGAATCTTTTTCAGCTCCGCGGCAAATTTTAAATATTCCTCCACCGTCATCTCCTGATACAGCGGCGGCAGCTCCGGCAGATATCCGATTTTTTTCTTTGCTTTTTCCGGCTCCTTTTCGATATCAAAGCCGTCCACCGTCACCGTCCCCGACGTAGGCGCCACATAGCCTGTGATGATGTTCATCGTTGTCGATTTTCCCGCCCCGTTGGGCCCTAAAAATCCGTAAATCTGTCCTTCTTCTATCCGGACGCTCAGATCGTTCACCGCATAATGGTTTCCGTATTTCTTGACCAGATGCGAAATCTCAATCATGATGTTCTCCTCCCTTTCAGCGATTCAAAACTGTCCTCGCTGCGATTTTATACATCTATCATCATAGCTCCCAAATGTGTTCAAAGCAGGAGGAATCTGTGAGAAAACTGTGTTTATTCCGTGAGAATATTGTGTCCGAAACAAAAAACGGAAACCTCCTTTTTACTGGAGGTTTCCGATCCTGTTTTTAAATATGCGGTTTGATCCCGGTGCTTTTTCAGCCCTTCTGTACGATATTTACAAGGCGTCCGGGAACATATATTTCTTTGACTATCTGTCCTGTCAGCTTGTCTGCAACAGCCTCTTTGCCGGCTGCAATCGCGTCTTCTTTGGAAACGTCTGCCGCAACCTTAATTGTAGCGCGCACCTTACCGTTTACCTGAACAGCTATCTCTATCTCTGCTTCCACTGTCTTTGCTTCATCCCATACAGGCCAGGATGTCTCGTACAGGCGCCCGCCGAAGTCCATGCTCTGCCACAGTTCTTCTGTCATGTGGGGGGCAACCGGATTTAAAAGCACAAGAAGCGTCTTAAACTCATCGCGGGTCACCTTGCCTGCCTTATAAAAATCATTTATCAGGGACATCATCGCCGCGATCGCGGTATTGTATTTGAGCGCCTCAAAATCATTGGAGACCTTTTTGATCGTCTGATGCATCTTTGTTTCCAGCTCTTTGGAATAACCGCACTCATCTGTCACGATTTCCTGAAGCTTCCATACACGCTCCAAAAATCTGCGGCAGCCCTTCACGCCTTCGTTGCTCCATGCGGCGCTCAGCTCGAACGCGCCGATGAACATCTCATAGGTACGCAGCGTATCCGCACCGAATTCATTGACGATATCATCCGGATTTACCACGTTTCCGCGGGATTTGCTCATCTTTTCGCCGTTTTCGCCCAGTATCATGCCATGAGAGGTACGCTTCTGATAAGGCTCCTTTGTCGGAACCACACCCTGATCATACAGGAAGCGATGCCAGAAACGGGAATACAGAAGGTGAAGCGTCGTATGCTCCATACCGCCGTTGTACCAGTCTACGGGCAGCCAGTACTTCAGCGCTTCTTTGCTGGCGAGCGCATTTTCATTATGCGGGTCGGTATAGCGCAGGAAGTACCAGGAAGATCCTGCCCACTGAGGCATCGTATCCGTTTCTCTCTCCGCCTTGCCGCCGCAGCAGGGGCAGGTCGTCTCCACCCAGCTTCTCATTGCCGCGATAGGGGACTCGCCGTTATCCGTCGGCATATAGCTGTCAACATCGGGAAGCTCTAACGGAAGCTGATCTTCCGGCAACGGCACATAACCGCATTTTTCACAGTGAACGATCGGGATCGGCTCGCCCCAGTAACGCTGTCTGGAAAATACCCAGTCGCGCAGCTTGTAGTTCGTCTTTGCGGTACCGATACCTTCTTTTTCCAGATGGGAAACGATAGCCTCTTTTGCTTCCGAAACCTCCATTCCGTTTAAGAATCCGGAATTTACAAGCCTGCCTGTCGCGACATCCGTAAATGCCGCTTCATTTACATCTACAGGACCGTCGGCACTCTCTACTACCTGAATGATGGGCATACCAAACTTTTTCGCAAATTCCCAGTCTCTTTCGTCATGAGCGGGAACCGCCATGATAGCGCCCGTTCCATAGCTCATCAGGACATAATCAGAAACCCAGATAGGAATTTCCTTGCCGTTTACAGGATTTACTGCAGTCAGGCCATCTATCTGAACACCGGTCTTTTCCTTTGCCAGCTCAGAACGCTCAAAATCAGACTTTTTGGCAGCCTGCTCCTGATACGCTTTGATTTCATCCATGTTTTTGATTTCAGACGCAAATTTTTCAATATAAGGATGCTCCGGAGAAATAACCATATAAGTCACGCCAAAAAGCGTATCCGGGCGCGTCGTATAAATACGCAGCTTATCCTCCTTACCGGAAATCGCAAAGTCCACCTCTGCTCCCGTGGAACGTCCTATCCAGTTTTTCTGGGAAACCTTTACACGTTCAATATAATCAACGCCGTCCAGCCCTTCCAGAAGCTTATCCGCATATTCGGTTATCTTCAGCATCCACTGGCTCTTTACCTTGCGAACAACCTCTGCTCCGCAGCGCTCACAATGGCCGTTTACCACTTCTTCATTCGCAAGACCTACCTTACAGGATGTACACCAGTTGATAGGCATTTCCGCCTTATACGCAAGTCCTGCCTTAAACAGCTTTAAAAATATCCACTGCGTCCATTTGTAATAATCAGGGTCGGTCGTGTTAACCTCTCTGTCCCAGTCAAAGGAATAGCCCAGAGACTGCAGCTGCTCTTTAAAATGATGTACATTGTTTTTTGTTACTATCTTCGGATGAATATGGTTTTTGATGGCATAGTTCTCGGTCGGCAGTCCGAACGCATCCCATCCCATGGGATACAGCACGTTATAGCCTTCCATCCTTCTCTTTCTGGCAACGATATCCAGCGCCGTATACGGACGCGGATGACCTACATGAAGTCCCTGACCGGATGGATACGGAAACTCCACCAACGCATAAAATTTCGGTCGGGAATAGTCATCGGTCGCCGCAAACGCCTTCTCATCCTCCCATATCTTCTGCCATTTCTGTTCAATTTCTTTTGGATTATAAACCCGTTCCATTTGCTTCCTCCTTCAAAATTTCTTATCGCATAAAAAAGGCTTTCTCATCCCTGTTATAGAGACGAGAAAGCCTGTTTCTCCGCGGTACCACTCTACTTTACGGAAATCTGCTCCCGCACGCTCGATGCGTATAACGGCGCTGCCCGCTCCCTGCTACTTGTCCGCTTCCCCGTCATAAACTAACGAAAGCGTTCTTTCCCAGAAAGGACTCCAAGATCAGTTCAAAAAAGCCTTGCTGCTGCCTCACACCCTCCGCCAGCTCTCTGAAAGCAGGTCTTCTCCTACTCGTTCTCTTCACTGTCTCTGAAACTGTTTTAAATTCTGTTTTATTTTACCCAAGACCGGTATTTTTGTCAAGACCGGTTTCGACTATCCCTCAGCTGCTGTGACAGCTCAGTTACCGTTCGCCGGCTTGCCGGCGAAAGTAACACGGCTCATTCAAAGCTCACAACCTGATTCAGACCGTAGCCCTCCTCATAGAGCATCTTAATGCGGTCGCCCTCTTTCACGCGAATAATACCCGTCAGATTCTGATCGCTTACATTGACGTCAAAAATATCGTCCTGCCCCTGCAGGCATATATAATAGTGAGTATTCCCTTCAATGACAACCGGAGAGATGACTTCTATCACTCCTGATATTTCTTTTGCATCCGAGGATATCTCGCTGACGATGCCGTTTGTGGAGAGCAGCTCGTTATAATTTTTCTCACATTCCTTGACCGTATCACCAATAGCTACCCACTGATACTTCTGGATATTTATCATCGCATATTTCTTTACAAGCCCGGCTCCGTCTTTTAACGCCACAAAATAAGTAGGTTCACCGGAAATATTCAGAAGCAGCGGGAATGTCGCGCGATAATTTAAGTTCTGCACCTGACCTTCTGCCGAAGACATCGCAGAGGTTTCTGTTGCGCCCTCCACCTTATAATACCGTGCTTCCATCGTCCTCTGGTTCATCAGGACAAATCCGACGTTCGACTGGTCTCCGTTTACGCTCGTTAATCCCGTATAAACCCATACATCATCATCCAGCGCAATATAATTGTAGCCTTCTGTCGTACGGATACAATCCCTCTGTCCGAGAACGCTGTTAAAAAATCCATGTACCAAAACGCCATGATAATCGTACAGCTCTATCAGGCGTTCTGCCGAAAACACCTTATCTATCCACTGCGGTACTTCCTCTACCGCATAATCCGTACATTCCCCTGTGATCGCATTGCACAAAACAACCCTGCCAACCGTATGACCGCCAAACAGACCGATGTTGAATTTTTTTACGGGACACACCCAGAAAGGAGTCCCCTCTTCATCGATTTCAAAAAATATCTGGTCGTCAAAAATATAGGTAGGGAATTTGAAACGCAGATGTCTGTAGATATTCCGGTTAAAATATTCGGACTTTGAATATCTGATGCCTTCCTCAAGCATCACTATCTCCGTATCCTGTGTGGTCATATCTATCTTCATGTAGGCAGGGATACCGTTTTTCTGGTTCGTCAGCCATTTGATCGGGCTCGCATAGACAAGCGGCGTCACGCGGACCGGCTTTCCCTGATAATTTATTTGTGTATAATCGTTTGCCACCTCAAACTGGGAAACCATCTCAACCATGCTCCCCATCTTCCGGTCACCCAGTATTGCTGCGGAATTCCGGTCCAGCAGAGGAATGGTGTTGTAATCCACTTCTTTGATATCATCTGTAAAATTACGTTCCTCCACACTCAGGAGTGCCTGATACTTCTTCGCATTGATGATAGGAGAAGACAACAGACTCCCTATCAGATAAACTGCCAATATCACGAGAAATAAGACTCCCAGCACCTTTATGAGCTTGAAATCCTTCCAGTCGATATGTGCATTTTTGCCGTAGTTTTTCTGGATCTTAACAGTCTGGCGGATCGCATAGAGCAATGCTCCGGCTACAATCAATCCCATCAGGAAAAACCAGAATCCCTCCGAATGAATATTGATTGCCGGAAGTGTTACATAATAGCAGATAAAGATTGCTGTCAGCAAAACTGCCGCGCCAATCGTCCAATAAAGCGCCTTTTTACCCTTTTTCATACAAACCTCCTTGGATGTACTTGTCCTTTTATCGTATCGGAACGATACACTGCTGTCAAGCAAACCGAACGGTTTTACAAAATCTTTATATTTGTAATGAATATCCGATGTCCCTGTACATATCCGTTCTCACAAAGTAAGCTTTCCTGTCGCCAAAAAAATCCGGCAGCAGGATAATCCCTGCCGCCGGATTTTAAAAACTGCCGTATCAAATGCTGTAAGCCGTCCTATCATAAAAAGATATGCACATTGACGCACATCCGCGTCACATTCGAACTCTGCCGTCAGGCAACATCCTTCTTTCGTGTGAGTGCGCCTGACATATTTTTCTGTGACAACAGAGAAGCTTTCCTATCGTGAAAAAGGCTTACTCCTCGCCGCCTTCCGTCAGTTTGGAAGCTCTTGCCGCTATTTCCTTCTCCTGAACATCGGAAGGAGCCTGCTCATAACGCGCGAATGTATATTCATATACGCCGCGTCCGCCTGTCATGGAACGCAGATCTGTACAATAGCCATACAGGTTGGAGGTCGGAACATCCGCCTCGATTATCTGCTTTCCGCCACTTACGGGAGTCATACCGAGCACTCTGCCCCGTCTCTTATTCAAGTCGCCCATAACGTCACCCGTATAGGAATCCGGAACAGTGACTTTCAAAGAGGAAATCGGCTCTAACAGCACAGGACCAGCTTCCATAAAGCCTTTCTTGAATGCCTGAGACGCTGCCATCTTGAACGCCATCTCAGAAGAATCCACCGGATGATAAGAACCATCATATAAAACAGCCTTCACACCAACAACCGGATATGCTGCCAGAGGTCCCTTCTGGACTGCTTCCGCAATACCCTTCTCCACTGCCGGGAAGTAGTTTTTCGGAACTGCACCGCCCACAACAACCTGCTCAAATACATAAGGAGATTCCAGATCACCGGAAGACTCAAAACGCATCTTTACATGGCCATACTGACCATGACCGCCGGACTGCTTTTTATACTTATATTCCACATCGGATTTCTTACGTATCGTCTCTCTATAGGCAACCTTGGGCTGGGAAAGCTCTATCTTGACCTTGTATTCATTCTCCAGACGGCTTGCCACAATGTCCAGATGCTGGTCACCCATGCCATAGATAAGGGACTGATGGTTTTCCGCGTCGTTCACAAGAACCAATGTCCTGTCCTCATCCGTCATTTTCTGCAGGGACTGGGAAATCTTGTCAATATCTCCCTTATTCGCCGCCTTATAACGCTTTGCGGTATAGGGCTTGGAAAACTCGGTCTTCGCATACGCTACCGGATTTGCCTTTGTAGAGAGGGTATCTCCTGTCTTTGCTCCTGTCAGCTTTGCCAGCGCACCCAGATCCCCTGCATGAAGCTCACTCACCTCTATAGGCTTGTTGCCCTGCAGTACATAGAGCTTACCTATTTTTGTCTCTACGTCACTGTCGCTGTTGTACATCATATCATCCGTCTTCAAAACACCGGAGCATACCTTTATCAAAGAATATTTGCCGATAAAAGGATCCACCATTGTCTTATAAACATAAGCAGACTTCGGTTTTGCGAAATCATAGTCTGCCTGGAAGATACCGTTTGTCTTTAGACTGATGCCTGCGCATTCCCTGTCCTCAGGACTGGGAACATATTTTACGATATCGTCCAACAGCGTGTAAACACCCTGACACAGCGTATTGGAACCCATGGACACCGGAACGATAGAACCATCTATTACGTTCGTGCGGAGCGCAGCACGAATCTCCGCTTCGGAAAACGTCTCGCCGCCGAAATACCTCTCCATGAACTCTTCGCTCGTCTCCGCAACCGCCTCCATCAGAGTCTCGCGGCATATCTCCAGATTAGGTCTGTTATAATCCGGGATGTCGCAGGAAACAACGTCCTTGCCCTGCCAACGATTACCGGTCTCTGAAACCACATTGACATAACCGACAAAATGCTCATTCTCACGGATAGGCAGGTTAAACGGCGCTATCTTCTTGCCGTATCTCTCTTTCAGATCCTCGACAATCTGACGATAGGAAGCATTGTCGACATCCATATTCGTAACATAGATGAAACGGGGAAGCTTATACTTCTCGCACAGTTCCCATGCCTTTTCCGTACCGACCTCGATACCTGATTTGCCGTTTACAACGATAATGGCGGCGCCGGCAGCCTTCACTGCTTCTTCCACTTCACCTACAAAGTCAAAATAACCGGGTGTATCTAAAATATTTATCTTCACACCGTTCCACTCCACCGGGACAACGGATGTGCTGATAGAAATCTGTCTCTTCTGTTCTTCCTTGCCAAAATCGCTGACAGTATTGCCGTCTGCGATCTTCCCCATTCTCGATGTGATACCCGCCAGATAAGCCATCGCTTCCACAAGGCTGGTCTTGCCCGAACCGCCATGGCCTAACAGAACCACGTTACGGATCTTGTCAGTTGTGTAAATGTTCATCTCAATTCCTCCGTATGATGCAAATTCTGGGTATTCTGTCAAAGATTTTTAACGGACGAAAATCATTCCCAATTTCCCCATGTGGATATTTTACTAAACTTTGTCACTTTTAGCAAGTCTTTTTAAGCAGATTTAACATGAAATTTCTTTGAAAAATAACTGCCCTGTCCGGTTGATTTTCGCACTTTAACGTGATATATTGAAAGGAGCATATAAACGGAGGGTTATTTTCGATGATTATTATTATGAAGCCCGGCGCATCCCCCAAAAATGTGGACGCCGTAAAAGATTATATCGAATCAAACGGTCTGACGCCCCATCTTTCGGAGGGGACACAGGTCACTATCATCGGCGTAGTCGGTGATAAAACGAAGCTTTCACAGGAAAATCTCGCGCTTTTCGATGAGGTTGATCGCATTGTTCCCGTAACGGAAAGTTACAAACTCGCCAACTTAAAATTCCATCCCCAGCCGTCAAGCGTTACGGTAGGATGCACAAAGATAGGTCCCGGCACCCGCACCATCATGGCCGGTCCTTGTGCAGTTGAATCAAACAGCCAGCTCATGCTGATTGCCGAAGCAGTCAAAAAATGTGGTGCGACCATCCTGCGCGGAGGCGCATACAAGCCTCGTACCTCTCCCTATTCTTTTCAGGGTCTGGAAGAAGAAGGCTTAAGATACATGCAGGAAGCCGGAAAAGCATTCGGTCTTGCCACCATCTGCGAAGTCGTCAGTCTGGAAGCCATTGAAGCTGCAGTCAAATATGTGGACATGATACAGATTGGCGCGCGCAATATGCAGAACTTTATCCTACTGAAAGAAGCCGGCCGTTCCGGACTTCCCGTCCTGTTAAAGCGTGGTCTTTGCGCCACCATTGACGAATGGTTAAACGCCGCCGAATATATTATGGCAGAAGGAAATGAAAATGTGGTTTTATGTGAACGCGGCATCCGTACCTATGAAACGTCCACGCGCAATACGCTTGACCTGAGTGCGGTCCCCGTCCTAAAAGAACGCACCCACCTGCCTGTCATCGTAGACCCTTCTCATGCGACAGGCTCCTACCGCTATGTGCCCCCGATGGCAAAAGCAGCTATCGCAAGCGGAGCAGACGGGCTTATGATCGAAGTACATAACAATCCCGCCTGCGCCCTTTCAGACGGTCCTCAATCGCTCAATTTTGAAAAATTCGACCGGCTGACAAAAGAGCTGGAGCCTTACTGGAATCTTTCCGGCAGGCACGCCTGATAAAGGAGCGCATATCATGATAAGCTGTGGTTTTATCGGCATCGGACTTATCGGCGGCTCGATCGCGCGCGCCCTCAGGCAGAACCGGACGGATATCCGTATCATCGCCTGTGACCCGAACGAAGATACCTGCCGTCTGGCGATTGAGGAAGGTATCGCAGACGCCGTATACCCGGAGCCGCAGGATGCGTTCACTGAGTGTGACTATATTTTTTTATGCGCCCCGGTTTCCCGGAATGACGAAAACCTTCAAAAAATCCTTTCATATAAAAAAAGCGGCTGTATCCTCACAGATGTCGGAAGCGTAAAGACCCCCATCGATCGGCTCATCCATGAGCTGAAGCTGACAGACTGCTTTATCGGCGGACACCCTATGGCGGGCAGCGAGCGCATTGGCTTTGTCAATTCCAAAGCCTCCCTTCTGGAAAATGCTTACTACATCTTCACGCCCGCCTCCGATGTACCATCCGAAAAAGTAAGCCGTTTTCAGGAGCTCATCCGCTCCACCGGCGCCATTCCGCTCCGGCTAGACAGCTGCAGACACGATTATGTGACCGCTGCAGTCAGTCATCTCCCCCACATTGTTGCTGCCGCACTCGTACAGCTGGTCCGCGATCACGATGACCCCGGACAGCTGATGAAATCCATTGCAGCAGGCGGTTTCAAGGATATCACACGGATAGCTTCATCATCCCCGGTCATGTGGCAGCAGATATGTATGACCAATACGGTCAATATATCTTCCCTGCTTCAGGACTACATTGATACACTGGTCAACATAAAAAAAGAGCTGGATGATGCAAATTCCGATGCACTCTATCAGTTTTTTGATGGAGCCCGTACCTACCGGGAATCGTTCATTGACGCCGGGAGCGGTCCCATCAAGCGTATCTATTCTCTGCGGGTAGACATTCCCGATGAAGCCGGCTCGCTGGCAGCAGTCGCTACCCTCCTTGCCTTAAACGGAATCAATATCAAAAATATCGGTATTGTCCATAACCGCGAGGCGGAGGAAGGAGTCTTACGTATCGAATTTTGCGAGGAATCCTCTATCGAACGTGCCTCCTGTCTGCTGAAGGAGCGCGGGTATACGACGCATATTTAAGGAATAAAAGAAAGGATTTTTTATGGAAATCAAAAAAAGCGGCGCGTTGCGGGGCGAAGTCACCGTCCCCGGCGATAAATCCATCTCCCATAGAAGCATTATGTTCGGCGCTATTTCAGAAGGGCTGACCGAAGTCACTAATTTTTTACAGGGTGCAGACTGTCTTTCTACTATTTCATGCTTTAGAAAGCTCGGCATCGAAATAGAAAATACAACCGAAAAAATCCTCGTACACGGCAAAGGGATACGCGGACTTTCAGCGCCGGATTCCATTCTGGACGCCGGGAATTCCGGCACTACAACCCGGCTCATCTCCGGCATCCTGTCAGGGCAGAATTTTTCCTGCACGCTGACGGGGGATGCCTCCATTCAGAAGCGTCCGATGAAGCGCATCATAGAGCCTCTTTCTCTGATGGGTGCGGATATCAGAAGTATCCGTGAAAACGACTGCGCTCCGCTTCAGATAAGCGGCAGAAGGCTTTCCGGCATATCCTACTCCACTCAGGTTGCCTCCGCTCAGGTCAAATCCGCCATTTTGCTCGCCGGACTCTATGCCGACGGTCAGACACGCGTGACAGAACCGGCTCTCAGCCGCAATCATACTGAACTTATGCTTACAGGGTTTGGCGCAGAGATAAAGACTGAAGGATTGACCGCTGTCCTCACTCCCGGATCCAGACTGTATGGTCAGAAAGTTGAAGTCCCCGGGGATATTTCCTCCGCTGCCTATTTTCTTGCCGCAGGGCTTTTAGTCCCCGGATCTGAAATACTTGTTAAAAATGTCGGCATCAACCCGACTCGTGCGGGCATTCTCACTGTTATCCGGGCTATGGGCGGCAATATCATCCTCCAAAACAAAAGGCTCTGCGCCGGAGAACCTGTTGCAGATATTCTTGTAACCGCTTCCTCCCTGCATGGAACCGTGGTGGAAGGCAGCCTTATCCCGACACTCATCGACGAAATTCCTGTTATCGCTGTCCTCGCGGCATTCGCTGACGGCGAGACGATCATCCGCGATGCGTCTGAATTAAAATTCAAAGAATCCGATCGTATCGCCTCCGTCACAGAAGCGCTTCTTGCGATGGGCTGCGATGTCACACCGACAGACGACGGCATGATCATCCGGGGAGGGAAACCGCTTTACGGCGCACCTGTCAACTCCTGTCAGGACCACCGTATCGCCATGAGCTTTGCCGTTGCAGGCCTGTGCGCTGACGGCATTACCACCATCAGGGATGCAGAGTGCGTAAGCATCAGTTATCCGGCATTTTATCGCGACTTAAAAATGCTTGGGCGCTGACCTCCGGTTAAACATCAGCTGCATAAAATAAAAAGGTACGTATAATATAAAACGGGTGTCAGAAAGAATTTTCACATTCTTCTTTCTGACACCCGTTTTACTGCATCCCTATTTTTTCGGATTCATCTCCCACAGATGTACCTCTTCAAATCCCATCCCTACAAGTTCTCTTACCTGCCCGTCCGCATTTTCATCCGGATGATAAAAATGCAGCATGTGGAGCACATTTTTCTCCCTGTCATCTGCCGGCGCATAGCTTTTTAACAGCTCCAGCGTTTTCTCCTGAAGCTCCTTCGCCTGCGTCCACTCCGGCAGGGCTGCGCCTGCGAGCCGGCACAGCAGTCCGCAGGCGTAAGCCATTTCATAGTTTCCTGTCATAACGGATGTTTCATGCTGTGATTTTATCACCACAGACATCCTTGCAAGCTCAGGTACCATTTCATCCGTTTCCTTTCTGTCTTTTACAGTATCTGTATCAAACCATTACAGTTCCCCTTTTTTCTTTAAGACGAGTGTTGCAATGGCGACGAGCACTGCGATCAGTCCCGCCCCCGCGCAGACGCAGGCTGCAATGGTAAGCCAATCTGTCTTTTTTTCGGAATCTGCAAATTCTTCGGAAGCACTCTCGCTCTCCTGAATCGACTCTTCTGTTCCTGCATCTTCCGTTGTCTCTTCCACGCTTTCTGTCTCTGCCGTTTCTTCCGTATGTTCCGTGCTCTCTGCTTCACTGCTTTCCGGACGAGCTTCACTGCCGCCCGTCGTACCGGGATGATTTCCATTGCCTCCGGAAACATTGGAGAAACCGTTCTGACTCTGCGCCACAGACTTTGACGGCTGATTTATGACCGGCTTACTCTGAGGAGGCTTATTCTCTGCCGCAGGCTTCTGAGGCTTCGCATCTGCCGGCCTGGGTGCAGGATAAGATTTCGACAGCTCCATCAGCGTCCACGCAGCGCCGCCTTTTTTGGCTGCAGGAGCTTTTCCCGCAGGAATAAATATCATATCTCCGTCCCACACGAGCGCGAGCGTCACCTTTTTATGGCCGCGGAGCGCTTCCATCACCTTATCGGGCATCTGCCCGTGCCCCTTCGCATTGATGGTAACTGTCTCGCCCTTTTCCTGCGCCTTGTAAATACGGAATATCACATCCTGCCAGAACTCTGCCTCAACCTCCTCAGGAGTCTTGACTGCAGGTTCTTCTTCCTCATCTTTTTTATGGCTGTCGTGCTTTCCGTCATCCTTGCTCCCGCCTTCATCCTTATTCCCGCCGGAAGGCTTGTCATTTTTCCTGACCTGCACCGTCACAGCCGCTTCGCTGCTCTCGTAAAAGCTGTTTCCCGCCATATAGACCCTGCAGGTGACCGTCCCGTTTTCATCCGGCACGGAAAACGCCGCCGTATAAGTCCCGTCGCTGCCCTTTATCTCCTGCTCGTGCCGGACTGCGGGCTTTCCTTCAAAGAACCACCGAAGCCCTGACGCTGCGGGAAGCCCTTCTTTCAGCTTACTGTCATGCATATTTCTGACCGTTATCCTGAGGTTGACCCTGCCGCCTCCTTTTACTTCCGTACGGTCGGCGGAAATCTCCATCTTAGGGATTGCCCTTTTAATCGTAAAATCCTCCTCCAAAAATACCGGTTCAAACAGCTCTGACTCGTGTACCTCCGCATATGCTATATATTCTCCCGGCTCCTTTGGAGGCGTCTGGCTCTCGGGATAGACCGTGCGTCCTTTTCCTTTATAGCTGTATGTAATAAACGGCTGGGTGTCTCCATCCGCCCATGCCTCTGCCCTTACCGTCTCCCCGTAAAAAATATCCGGGCACGACAGGTACAGCCGGGGCATCTGAGGTTTTTCGGGCTTTTGCTCCTCCGGCACTTCAAGTGTCAGCACTGTCTCGCCGGGCTGGTACTCTTTCCGGTCAGGCGTAAAGATGACCTTCACATCCTGCTTTCCTTCTTCCAGAACATAATCCGGCTCCGACCACGAAAAGCTTCCGCTCACAATACCGGTCTGGTCTGCCTTTTTCCCATAGGGAGCCGGATAACCGACCGTTGCCATACCGCCCTCCAGCCGGACATCCTTTAACACAAGACCCTTTTTTAAAGGCGTGGCAGTCCATGGAGCTTCCACGATATCGACCGGAGCCGGTTCCACCTTCACATGAACGGACAGATACTGCTTCGGCAGCGCCGTCTGGGTATTCTGTCCTCCAGATATCTCCGCCGATATCCAGCCTCCTCCCAAAGCCGTTCCACTGTCAGCCGGCGCTACGGACGAAGGCTTAAAGACCGCTTCCGCCGTGACGGTTCCCAGCTGTTCCATAACAGTTTCAGGATATAGCCATGAAAATGTTCCGTTCACAGTTTTTCCCTGTTCATTCGTAGCCGTTCCTGACAATGCTGCTGCTTTGAGCTGTTGTCCGTAATAAATGGAAACCTGAGGGATAAAAAAGCTAAAATCCAATGTTTCCGGCGCTGTCTCCGTCTCAACTGTCCCTATATCCGTTGTCCATCCTCCATTCGTCTGCACCGGAGGCGTTTCCGAAGCCTGCACTCTCATAGACAGCCCCGGAATAAAAACCGCAGCTGCGCAAAGCAGTCCCAACGCTTTCTTAAATCTTCTGCTGCTATAGGAAAATTCGCCGTATCCTTTACCTTTCTTCATAATGTGCACCTCCCTGCATGTATAAAATCTGCTTTAATATTTTCATCATTGCCCTTCTATTATTACAGACGCATTACAATACAGAAAAGTTGCAAAAAATTGAAAATTCTATGATCCGGCGCGCTGTTGTCGTTCTTTTTTTACGCGTTCAATCCCGGGAACGATGCTATCAGTTCATCCAGCCAGTTTCCCCGCACATCCTCTACGCGCCCTGCATCGCACATCCTCGGAATATCAGGATCTATCGGCAGCTTTGTCAACATCGGGATTCCATATCCCGCCGCCAGCTCCTCTGCATGGCTTTCTCCAAAGATGGCATGCCTTTTGCCGCAGTCAGGACATTCAAAATAAGACATATTTTCTACAATACCAAGGATAGGAATATTCATCGCAGAAGCCATTTTGACCGCTTTTCCGACTATCATCCCTACAAGCTCCTGTGGAGATGTCACAACAACTATCCCGTCCACCGGGATAGACTGAAATACAGTCAGAGGAACATCTCCTGTTCCGGGCGGCATATCTACAAACATATAATCCACATCCTGCCAGATGACATCTGTCCAGAACTGCTTTACAACCCCCGCTATCAGCGGCCCACGCCAGATTACCGGATCGGTATCCTGCGGCAGCAAAAGATTAACGGACATCACCTGAGTCCCGCCGGACGTCAGAACCGGCAATATCCCGTTGGGTACGCCCATTGCCTTTTTGGTCAGACCAAATATCTTTGGAATGGAAGGTCCTGTAATATCCGCATCCAGAACTGCTGTCCGGAAGCCTTTCTGCTGCATCCGGGAAGCCAGCAGCGCTGTCACCAGAGATTTTCCCACGCCGCCCTTTCCGCTGACAACGCCGATCACACGACGTACTTTAGAGCTGTCATTAAGCTTTTCCAACATGCTCTGCGGTTCTGTGCGTTCGCTGCAGGAACTGGAGCAGGAAGAACAGTTATGTGTACAATTTTCACTCATTTGTATCATTACCTCCGTCTGCGGTATCTTTTTCGATACCGACTCCGTTTCCTATTGTAATGCAAACAAATGGCAATTACAAGGCTATAAAACTGCCGCCCTACATTTTTCAGAAAGAATATTATGAAGCGCCGTAGCACTGCTTGTATGTACACGTTCCATTGGAATCCGATTTTTCTTTGCCTCCTGCGCTACGCTGATCATCATCTTGTGAGATACCGTACTTACAAAAATAATCAAAAGATCCGGATTCCCTATCTTCTTTTTCATGGCTCCGCTCTCTTTTGCAAACACCTTTGCCTTACATCCATAGGATCTGCAAATGCTTTCATACTGCCCTGCCATTCCTTCGTTTCCTCCGACAATTACCACGCTCATACATCATCCTCCCAAGCATCGTTAGTCATGACTAACTTCTGTGTACAGTTCAAGATTATCGCATACTTATTTTAGTTTTGCAATACTAACTTTTGTTTTTCATATGTATCGTCGAATTTTATGATTTTTTTATTGCTTTTCATAGTTTTATAGATATAATAGTAAAAGAGAGGTTGTTATAAATACTTCTTTGGAAAATACTGACGGGTAACTCCTGTCAAAGAAAGGAATAGGAATAGACAAATGGCTGTAATCGATTTAAGCAAGTATGGCATCACCGGCACGACAGAAATCGTGCACAATCCTTCTTACGAAATGCTGTTCGATGAAGAGACCAGACCTGAGTTGGAGGGGTATGAAAAAGGGCAGGTCAGCGAGTTAGGCGCTGTAAACGTAATGACCGGTATTTACACGGGACGTTCGCCGAAAGACAAATTCATCGTAATGGACGACAACTCCAAAGACACCGTATGGTGGACCTCCGACGAATATAAGAACGACAATCATCCTGCTACACAGGAAGCATGGGACGCATGTAAAAAGATTGCTCTGGAGGAGCTTTCCAATAAGCGTTTATTTGTAGTAGACGCATTCTGCGGCGCAAACCATGATACCCGCATGGCTATCCGTTTCATTATGGAAGTTGCATGGCAGGCACATTTTGTAACGAATATGTTTATCCATCCCACAGCGGAAGAACTGGAAAACTTTGAACCTGATTTTGTTGTTTTCAACGCTTCCAAGGCCAAAGTTGAAAATTATAAAGAGCTGGGCTTAAATTCCGAAACTGCCGCTATGTTCAACATCACTTCCCGTGAGCAGGTTATCCTGAACACATGGTACGGCGGCGAAATGAAAAAAGGCATGTTCTCCATGATGAACTACTATCTGCCGTTAAAGGGCATCGCATCCATGCACTGTTCTGCAAACACAGATATGAACGGCGAGAACACCGCTATCTTCTTTGGTCTGTCCGGCACAGGCAAGACCACTCTTTCCACTGACCCCAAGCGTCTGCTGATCGGCGACGATGAACACGGCTGGGATGACAACGGCGTATTCAACTTTGAAGGCGGCTGCTATGCGAAAGTTATCAACCTTGACAAAGACTCCGAGCCCGATATCTACAATGCAATCAAGCGCAACGCCCTTCTGGAAAACGTTACTCTGGATGAGAACGGCAAGATTGATTTCGCTGATAAGAGCGTAACCGAGAATACCCGCGTATCCTATCCTATCAACCACATCGAGAAGATAGTACGCCCCGTATCCGCAGCTCCTGCCGCTAAAAATGTTATCTTCCTGTCCGCAGATGCGTTCGGCGTATTGCCTCCCGTATCTGTCCTGACACCGGAACAGACACAGTATTACTTCCTGTCCGGATTTACCGCAAAGCTTGCAGGTACAGAGCGCGGCATCACAGAGCCCACTCCTACCTTCTCCGCATGCTTCGGTCAGGCTTTCCTCGAGCTTCATCCTACCAAATATGCAGAAGAGCTCGTTAAGAGAATGGAAAAGAGCGGCGCAAAGGCATACCTTGTAAACACCGGCTGGAACGGTACAGGCAAGCGTATCTCCATCAAAGATACCCGCGGCATCATCGATGCCATCTTAAACGGCGATATCTTAAATGCTCCCACCAAAAAGATTCCTTACTTTAACTTTGAAGTTCCCACTGAACTTCCCGGCGTAGATCCCGCGATATTAGACCCTCGCGATACATATGCCGATGCTTCCGAATGGGATACAAAGGCAAAAGACCTGGCAGGCAGATTTATCAAAAACTTCGCAAAATACGAAGGCAACGAAGCCGGCAAAGCTCTTGTTACCGCAGGTCCTCAGTTATAATATAATATCATTCTTAAACTTTAAAACGTCCGGGCGGCAGGCTGTCCGGACGTTTGTCATATACGCTTTTTTGACATAACGGGAAATATCACATGAAAGGACGGACCACATCATGACAGAACGTGAAAAAATGGCTGCCGGCATGCTATATGATCTTTTTACCGAAGGGATGCCTATCGGAGAAGGCAGTGTGATAGGTGCCGGAAGCGTTGTCACAAGAGACATTCCTGCAACAGCCTTGCAGCCGGAAATCCCTGCCGCGTTATCCGCCCGATTACCGAAAAAGACCGTTTACACCTCTAAAAAGGCATGTGCCTATCTGTCTTTCGTATGAGTACACATAATCGCGTTTTTTATTCTGCAAAAGGAACATTTCTGCAGAACAAAAAAGGAGAGGTTCAAAGCGCCTCTCCTTTTAATCCTTTCTGTTTCCATTTTCCTCTCTTATAAAACATAAATGTCAGCAACGCGCCGAACAGCCATGAGATCAGAAGCGAAATATAAATACAATCACTGTTTCCGGTCGGCAGCTCCGGTGTTCTCGTTATCCATGAAATGCCGTAAGCGATCGGGACACGCACTGCCACTGTCGTCAGCAGTGATATCCACATGGGCGTCATCGTATCTCCCGCCCCGCGCATAATACCGGAAAGTCCCTGCGTTACCGCCATCGCAACATATCCTACCGCCAATATCCGCATCAGATGCATGCTCAGATCCACCAGCCCCGGCGTATTCGTAAATACTCCCATCAAATATTTTCCAAAAATAAGTATCAGAACCGTAATGAATCCGGAAACTCCCGCCGCTATCAGAGTGCCCTGTTTTGCCCCCTGCGTAACCCTGTCGTATTTTTTAGCGCCTACGTTCTGTCCTGCATATGTTGTCAGCGCCGTACCAAAGGAAAAATTCGGCATCATGGCAAATCCATCCACTCGCATCACTATCACGTTCGCCGCAATAAACGCCTCTCCAAAGCTGTTCGTCAAAGACTGCACCACTATCATCGCCATAGAGAATATTGCCTGAGTCACGCCTGAAGGAAGCCCCAGTCTTACCATATCCAGCGTATGTTTTCCTGTCGGAATAAAATCTTTTAAGTGCAGCTCAAAAATATCCTCCATGTGAAGCAGCTTCCACATACACAAGAACGCTGAAACTGTCTGGGCAATAGCTGTTGCCAACGCAACTCCCGCCACCCCCATATCAAAAGATGCTACAAATACAATGTCCAGCACAATGTTCAGAACCGTTGCCACAAGCAGATATACCAGTGCAGATATGGAATCCCCCAGTCCCCGCAAAATGCCGCTCAAAATATTGTAATAGGCAAGTCCTGCCACACCGATAAATAAGATATTCAGATAGTCCCTGCACCAGTAAAAAATACTCTCCGGCGTATTCAAGAGATGAAGCAGCGGCGGCACAATCAGAGGGCCCGCGAACATGATCAGCGCTGACGCCAGCGCTGTCAGCGTCACACAGGTACCGACCGTGCTGGCCAGCTCTTCCTTCTCCCGCGCCCCAAAATACTGGGATACCATGATGCTCGCCCCTACTGAAATACCGATAAACAAAACGAGCAGAAGATTCAATATCGGGCTGGCGCTCCCCACTGCCGCGAGCGCATTGTCGCCCACATATTTTCCGACAACGATAGAGTCCACCGTGTTGTACATCTGCTGCGCGATATTTCCGATGAGCATCGGTATCGCAAACAGTATTATCTTCTCCCAGGGCGCCCCTTCTGTCATATCTGTGGGCGCAAACAGTTTTTTCAGCATATTCCATCTCCTCTTCCTGTATTTTTCTCTGCTCCTTCTATTATAAGATGTTTTATTTTGTTTGACAATGTAGTATCATGTACATATCAGGAAATTATATTAAGGAGGCATTTATGAAACACAGATACCCGTCCCTTCTCATCTTTGACCTTATCCTGTTCACCATACTGCTCCTCATGCCGTCTCTTTCCGGTTTTCCTGCGGCACTCCGTTCGGTGCTGCTCATTCTTTCGGGTCTGGCTGCCGTCTGGCTGCTCATCCTCATTTCCCGTTGCAAAGAGATTGTTTCTGGCGTCGTCTTAATAAAGCTGGAGCCCACCGACCGCTTTAATCCCTCCCAGTATCTGTCCAGAGGAGGCTCTCCATGCGCGGGCTCTGACGGAAAATACGAAGTGACCTTCCGCTTTCCTGACCAGACAGAGCAGACCTTTTCTCTGTCCTCGCATCAGGCTCAGAAGCTTTCTCCCGGCATGCGCGGACAGCTTTGCTACAGAGACCATGTATATCTTTCCTTTTCTGCCCAAAACAAGTAAAGCAACACGCCCCGATAGATTCTAAACAGCGCGTCCCGATACTTTTTAAGCATCGGGACGCGCTGTTTTATCTGTCTGCCTGACGGCGTATTTACTTTATGCGGCACTCCCCAGCGCGAAGCCCTTCGGCATCCGCACGGATGATAAGCTCCTCATCCATATGCTCTGTGATGCACAGGGCAAGTCCGTTGAAGGTCGTCCGCCTGTCCGCTACATCCGGTTCATGGCATGCAGGGTCTCCATTCCCGACGCCGCAGATGTCTCCGCCTTCCACATGGAATACGACCGGCACACAGCTATGCGGGCACAAATTCCCGTCACAGTCAACGACCTTTACCGCAAACAGCTGATGCTGCGTTCCCTGATACAAACAGGTAACTTCCAGATGATCGGCTTCCTTTGCCGTCCGGTGGACTTCCCGGGCTGCCTCCTGTCCGTTTCTGTAGCCGACTGCACAAAGCTCACCGGGCTCATAGCAAAGCTCCCATGACGATATCCTGCCGGGCAGATGCTCCTTTCTTCCCTGGCTGACTCCATTGACAAAAAGCTCAATCTCTTCACAGTTGGAATATGCCTCAAAATGAAGCGTTTCCCCTTCCTTCCCGGTCCATGTCCAGTGCGGGAGCACATGTACGAGCGGTTCCTTCGTCCAGATGCTCTTCCAGTAATAGAACACATCCTTTTCAAAGCCGCAGAAATCCATCGCGCCGTAGCTGCTCACTACCGCAGGCCAGTTCCACGGGAACGTTTCCCCTCTGTAATCAAATGCCGTCCAGACAAACATCCCTCCCAGCTCCGGCGTTTTGATTCGGTTATTTGCATAGACATTGGTCAGCTTCATAGAAGCTATCGCGCCGCCCATCGTTCCCGGGTCGATGCCGTTTTTCCGCATCAACTTTGCATAATAGCTTTCTCCTTCATAACAGTCGCACCAGCCCTGCTCCGGAGCATCTTCATAAATTCCCCGCGTTGAAAGAAAGCTCGCGTCCTCTGTCGCCATCACACGGACATCCTCATATGCATCCGCCAGAGCTCTCGCTTCTCCGCTGTCATAATTATAACCCGCCACGTCCGCTATCAGCTGATACTCCAAATCCCCTCTTCCGAACTGTGTCGCCGTCGTAAACAGCCTGTCAGGATCCAGCCCCTTTCCAAGCTCTATCATCCTTTTTAAGATACGTTTTCCCTGAGGTATCAATTCGCAAAATTCCTCATTTTCAAGACAATACATATAAACGCAGGGATGATTTCTGGATGACTTTATCATGTCGGTCAGACTGTCGCAGCTTTCTTTTGACATGTCAAAATACCGCGTCTCATTTAAGACCAGTATCCCCATTTCATCGCAGAGCTCCAGCAGCTTTCTCGATGCGGTATGATGGCTGGAGCGATAAGCATTGCCTCCCATTTCCTTTATCTTCTGAAGACGGTATCTCAAAATATCCTCTGACAGGGCGATGCCGACACCTGCAAAATCCTGATGGACGCAGACACCCTTCAATTCCACCGGTTTTCCATTCAAAATCAGTCCCTTACGCGTATATACCGCGCTCCTGATACCAAAGTGCTGGACATAGCGGTCGACCTCCTCATTTCCCTGCACTGTCAGCTCCACGGTATACAGCTCCGGCTTCTCCGGCGTCCACAGCCTCGGTGCCTTTACAATAGCCGTCATTTCTGCTGTCGTACTGCCAAACGCTCTGATTTCTTCCTTTGTCTCCGCTGCTGCCACTTCATTATGGTCCGAATCAAAGACAGCCGCCTTTACTGCCGCCTGCGCTGTCCTGTTTCTTTCATTTTTTAATTCCGCCGTAATATGGAGCCTGGCCTCTCCTGTCTCCTCCAGCTGCGTCCTCACATAGCAGCCGTCCTTTTCCACATGGATACCGGGCAATACCTTCAGCCATACATCCCGGTAAATCCCCGCTCCTTCTCCCCACCAGCCTTCCGGCACTTCACACGTTGTCTTAACCAGAATAACGTTCAGTCCTTCATCACCATAGAGCACATGCTCTGTAATATCCAGTTCAAATGCTGAATAACCCGAAAAATGTTCCCCGATCCTGCTGCCATTTACCCAGACGATACAGTCTCTCATGACTCCTTCAAACTGTATCACAATCCGTTTTCCTTCATCTTCCGCCGGAAGCCGGAATGTTTTCCGGTAGTATGCTTCTCCATTCGGCAGGCAATCACCGCCCAGATTATGCAGCCCCGTTCCGGAAGATGCCGCTCCCGGATTAAAATAATCCTGTCTGATTCTCCAGTCATGTGGCAACGATACCGGTTCCCAGGTATCTGTCAGCGTCTCTGCAAGGTTCATACAGGCATTCCCCGCTTTTTCTCCTGACTGTCCAAAAATTGCCCAGAATCGCTCCGGCAGCGGATAAAATCTTCCCTCTTCATTGGTTGCGTTGGATGGTCCTCCACAAACTCCGCATTTACTCCGTCCTTCCGCAATTACCTGCTCCAGTTTTCCCGGGTGAAAATACCATCCATCATTAAAATTTCTTTTACGTTCCATATGTATCCCTCCTGATTTCTGGACACATGCCCCGGTTGTCATCTTCCATACAACCGGGGCATACTTATCGATCCTTTATTCTGCTTCTTCTGAATCCAGCTCCATACCGGCCGTCTCTTTTGTTGTAAAGGCAAGGAAAAGCATTCCAATGCCCATTGTGATCACTGCCCCCCACAGACACAGGCTCTTTAAAGGAATCATCGTTACAAGCGTTGCATACACAGCGGTTGAAGCAAATGTAGCAACCAGAATGATCACTGCATTTACTGAAACGATCGATGCCCTCAATCTTGTAGGCGCAATTTCACTCATCATCATGGTAATCGTATTATTGGATGTCCAGTAGCTTCCGATTGCACCACCCAGAAGGAGGCCGACTGCCACAGGATTCATGCCATTTCCGGAACCGATAATAAAGCCAACCTGACATACCAGCGCAATAATACCAAACAGGATCACTGCAAACTTTCTGCCCATTTTGTCACTGATAAATCCGCTTATGAACAGAAGCAGCGCCCAGGAAATCGGGTAAAAGAACAGTGCATTTGTTACAGCTTCCGTTGTCATTCCGCCCATTGTCATAACCGATTCATAAAATCCTGTAAATGCCATCATACCGCACATGAACAGGCAGGTTGCGATCATCTGATTACGCATTTCTTTGCTCTTTATGATTGCTTTGAATCCGGCAATCATACCAGCCTTCTCTTTTTTAGAAGCGGCTGCAACATCAGGTGCATTCAGCTCTCTTTCCAGTGTTTCGATTCTTCTTTCCATGAACACCTTGGATTCCCGGGAAGCAAACATTGCAATCACACCAAGGATAATACCTGCAATCGCAGGAACAAGATAAATCATTCTCCAGTTGGATGCATCTGAAGTAAGGAATGTTCCTCTCACAACTGCGATCAGCACGATTCCGACTGTTCCGATTGCTTTTGTTACAGAATAGAATACACCGCGCTTGTTATCCGGGGAAACTTCCATAATATACAGCACCTGGAAATCTGTTGCAGTAAAGAAACCAACCACTGCACGTCCCAGGAAATAAATCGTTGCATTCGGAGCCACTGCACAGATCAGCATGCCTGCACCCATTCCCAGTGCACTGATGACAAAGAACGGCTTCCTTCCATATTTGTCAGATAATGCCTTGAACACCGATGCCATGAGGGATGCTACCAGTGTCAAAAGTGAAACAATTGACATCAGGGAAAGTCCTGTTGTATAATCTACCCCCATCTGATTGACAAACAAATCGTTGATGACAAATGATTGAATCGCCCCCGATGAGCTGCTGGCATATTCATCCAGCAGATGAACGAGTGCCACCATCACGATGAGTATCGCCATATACCCCTTATACTCTGGCTTTTTCTGCTCTCTTTTCCATTTTGGGATCTCCGCTTCCTTTTTTTGTTTCTGGTCTTTTTTCGCCATTATAAAACCCCTCCTTTGTTTATCCTGTTGACAATGACCATATATGCATGATACCTTCAATATATATTTTCTTCAATGACACCAGCTGGACAGGAACTTTATTTGTGTATCATTTTTTACATATTTATACCAGAGGAATATCACATGACCAATCTGATCTCATCCAGACAGAACTTTGACATCCGGAGAATTCTGGATCTTTATTCCGATATTTCTGACACTTCCAAACGGCCAGACTCCTTTGTCCGCTACGGAAAAATGCAGGCACCCGTCAGCATCAGCATCTATCGTGCGCGAGAAGGAAACGGCTCCTATCTGATCGCAGATCGTGACGGAGCAAGATCAACTACATGGAGCGCAGATACTTTAGCACAGCTGGATTCTGTCGCTCCGCTGGAAAAGAGATATCACAGTCACGACTATTTTGAACTTTTATATGTTTTGGACGGAGAAGTGAATGAATGGATTGAAGAGCAGTGTATTTTGCTTCACCCCGGAGACTGTATCCTGTTGGATAAAAATATCCGGCACGTAGAAGAATATTTCCAGAAAAACAAAACTTCAAGCTGCGCATTTATTTCGATGGACGATGAATGTATCAAACTCCTTGCTTCCAGCGAACTTCCTTATGAAGCGCCTCAAAGCATTTTGCAGTTTCTCCTCTCCCATATGGAAAATGAAGAAACAACTCTGAAATCCTTCTGCCATTTTCGTCCGTCCAAAGCCTCCGTCTCTTCTGTTTCTCCTGCAGAAGAAGAAATGAATGCAATTCTTTCCGAGCTGACAGAACGCCGTCCCGGTTTCATTCTGATGATCCAGGCTCACCTGAAACGCCTCCTCGGTATTCTGGAAGATCCCCTTCAATATGAACAGGTTTCTGCATTCAGCATGCAGGGACGCCGGGAAGAACTTCTGGCTCAGATTGCTCTTTTAATGAAATCTTCTATGGGACTGATGACCAAAGAAGAACTTGCAAGGCGCATGAACTATAATGCCGCCTATCTTTGCCGCATCATTAAGGAAAGTCTGGGAAAAAGCTTTACACAGTATCGGCTTTTTGTACGCCTGAAGGCGGCAGAAACACTTCTTACAGACTCAGATCTGACGATTACTGAAATCTGTGAAAAACTGCAGTTTACAAATAGAACTTACTTTTATAAAGCTTTTGAGCAGACCTTCGGCGTTACACCAAATGAATTCCGTCTCCAACGGTAAAAAATCCGGCATCTCTGATTGTTATCCATCTCAGAAATGCCGGATTTTTATTCCGTTCTCATTGCTTTCCTGTTATATTTTTTGGACCGTGTAACTGAAAAACACCTTACTCTGCTTTGATTCCCTGCGCTGCTGCTGCCTCATTTACCTCTGTAAGCATCTTGGAAAGTCCCTTGCTTTCATAGTTTGCCAGCAGATCGTCCACCATCTTTTCGACAGGATCTGTTCCCATCATAATCTGAAGCAGATCATCGTTGGTGTTATAAACGAAGGAATCTTTCAGAGGAGTGGAAATAAACAGCACACTGTCATAATATTTCGGAAGCGTTCCGTTTTGTACCGCATCCTCATGACGTTCTTCATTGAGCTTACGATATTCTGCCGGAATCGTGGACGGGAAGGACATATCCCATGTTTCCGGATTCCACATCGCCAGTGCGGAGATATTGGAATTCACGTTGCAGAACGTATATTTGTCAGAAAGATTCACGCCCTCTTTCATTACAACGTTGCCGTCAACCAGATCATAATCTTCTCCTTCAAAGCCACAGAATACAAGGCGGCTTCCCTCTTCTGAATACAGATAGTCATACAATCTGCAGATTGCTTCCATTTTTTCATCATCTACATTAGAGGAAATATAGGATTCAGACCATGCTTCCGTATCAATAAAGTAATACTTATTTCCGTCTTTGGAGGGATAAAGCTTTGCAATGCGGTTGTCTTCCAGGAAACTTCCCTCTCCGTAAAGAGCATCATAATCACGGCCTATATTATCATATAATCTTGCCGGACCGGCCCATGCAAATACCATTGCCGCACTCTGTCCCTGTAAATATTTTTCTTTGCTTGTTTCCAGTTTTGCCAGCGCAATATCCTTTTCAATCACGCCTTCCTCATACATATCGCGCCCAAACTGCATAGCGCTTACCATCGCGTCGCGATCTGCAAAGTAACTGGGTACAAACTGGCCATTTTCATCTGCAACCCATTTCTTATCAATAATACCGGCATAAGGATATACGAAGCCGCCGATCAGTTCCGGCAGTGCCTGTGTCATACCGGAGACATTTTTACCCTCAGGATCCGCTTCTATGATCTTTTTGATCATATCACAAAATTCCTCATAAGTTTCCGGCTCCTTGGTCACACCTGCCGCCTGTGCCAGATCCCAGCGATATACAATGTTTCTGTCCAATACGCTATAGCTGATATCTCCGTATGTGGTTCTGGGGATCATATAAAACTTGCCGTCTCTTTTGGCTGCCTGGGCCCGTTCCATCTGCATATGCTCTTCCAGACTCGGATATGCGCTCAGATCATCCGGCAGCGCCCGGATGACGCCCTGTTCAATCCAGTTGCTGTAAAAAGACTGCCCCACAAAATCGCCTACAAAAATATCCGGCAGCTGCCCGTTGGTTGCCCAAAGCTGTACTTTCTGAGAAGCATCATCCCAGGTGATATTCTGAGGAACCAGTTTTACACCTGTCTTTTCTTCCAGCTGTTTCAGGATCGGATCATCCGGGTTTGCAAGGCCATCCTCTGCGCCCCAGATTGCAACGCTTACCTCTACCGGTTCTGCAACAGCCTCGGCATTCTCCGGCTCTTTATCCGTACTGTTATCCGTTTGCTCTGCAGCTTTTGTTTCTTTCTGTTCCACAGCAGTTTCTTCTGCTCCGCCGCAGCCTGCCAGCATTCCGGCAGCCATCGCCGTACTCAGTACCATTGCCAAAATCTGTTTTCTTTTTTTCATACCCTCGTCTCCTTTTCTTTTTTAACCTAAGGACAGTTCTGCCCATTGTTTTCCATTATTCTTTTACTGAACCGATCATTACGCCCTTTACAAAATATTTCTGTAAAAACGGATACAGACATAAAATCGGTACCATTGTCACCACGATTGCAGCCATCTGAACAGACTGTACAAATACTTTATCGCCTGACATCATATTCTGCGCCTGGCTTCCAAGCTGCGTATTAAAGCTTACCAGAATATCCCTCAAATAAATCTGCAGAGGCTTGATATTTTTATCATTAATATAAAGGAAAGCCTCCCACCATCCATTCCATCTTTCTACGGCATAAAACAGTGCAAATGTTGCCATAAACGGCTTGGAAATCGGCACAAAAATTTTCACCAGTATCGTCCATTCATTCGCGCCGTCTATTCTGGCAGCCTCCTCCAGACTGACCGGAAGACCTGCAAAATAGTTTTTCATAATAATCAGATAATAGGTGCTGATCATTGTCGGCAAAATCATACACCATATCGTATTATCCAGCTTCAGATTGCAGACCACCAGATAAGTCGGTATCAGTCCGCCCGAAAACAGCATGGTAAACAAAATCGCACTCATGAAAAAGTTTCTTCCCATCAGCCGTTTTCTGCTCAATACATATGCGCCAACCACAGAAAGGATCATATTCAGGCTGGTTCCCACAATCGTCACAAACAACGTGGTTCCAAGAGATTTAAAAAAATATACATCCTTGATGATCGCTTTATATCCGGTCAGATCGAATACATGAGGATATAAATAAGGCGAATACTTTGCGCTTGCCACCGTATTGGAAATCGACACGATCAAAACGTTATAAATCGGATATAATGTAATCAGCGCTAATATTCCAAATATTATGTACAGACATATTTCAAAGGGCGTCAGTCTGCTTTTTTTCTTTGTTTTCATCTCTGATCCCTCCCCTAAAACAGCCCGTCTTCTCCAAGTTTGGTCGTAATCTTATTTGCCCCATATATCATAATAACTCCGATTACCGACTTCAATAATCCGATTGCTGTTGTATATCCAAAATTAGTTCCTACCATAAAGGACTGCCGGTAAACATAAGTATCAATAATGTCGGCTACCGGATATACCGGCGAAGAATACAGATTAAAAATCTGATCAAAGGATGCTCCGCTCATAATACCGCCAACCTGCAGGATCAGCATAATACATACTGTACTCCTGATTCCCGGCCATGTAATATGCAGCATTTTCTGAAAACGGTTTGCTCCGTCAATTCCCGCCGCTTCATACAATTGCTGATCAATACTCGTCAATGCTGCCATGTAAATAATGGAATCCCATCCAAATTCTTTCCATATATTTGAAATCCAGATAAACGGCCGGAATGATGTCAGAGACATCAGCGGGGCCACCTCCTCCATTCCCAGCCCCCCGAGCACCTGATTGATAATACCGTTTGATGCAAACATATTGATCAGGATTCCTGACAGAACAACCCAGGAAATAAAATGCGGGAATGTAAAAACGGTCTGGAAAAATTTTTTTGCCCTGGGATGCCGGATCTCATTCAGAAGAATGGCTACAATGATCGGAACCGGAAAATGAAACAGCAGTTTTCCAAAGCTGAAAATCAACGTATTTTTGAATGCCCTCCAGAATTCTGCATCCCGAAACATCGTCTGGAAATGTTCCAGCCCTACCCATGGACTTCCCCACATTCCCACATCATACCGGTAACTTCTAAATGCCAGCGTAATGCCCCCCATAGGCAGGTAACAAAATATGATATACCACAAAAGCACCGGAACCAGAAGCGCATACAACATCCAGTCATTTTTCAGACGCCTCTGAATTCTTTTTGGGGATATCTTCTCACGTGATCCCTTCTTTTTCATATTACACCTGCTCCCTTCTTGATGATGACATTATTATATCTCCTGCCGCTGCTTTTCCCTATGGAAAAATACTATGGATTTTATGGACAAAAATAGATTCCCTTAATTCTTTTATGCAATTTCTTTATTTTATATGTCAAATATGGAATATTTTTAGATAATATTTTCATTTTTCCATATCCAAGCCCTGACAATTGTGATATACTCCATAATATCATCAAGGAGGCTGACATGAAAAAATTCTTTCAAAAACCAATCCAGAAACAATTTCAGATCATTCTCTGCTGCCTGATTACAATCGGCCTGCTGCTCTCCTCCCTTTGTTATATTTTATTAGACCGTCTGATGACGCAGAATGCTTCTGCATATGCTTCCAATACAGCGCATAAATTTTACAGTGAAATGGATTTTTTATTCGCAAGAATCGATTCCATATTTAACAGTCTGCTATTTGACGAAAATATCGAACGTTTTCTGAACAATCCCTTTTCTCCGGAAACCCCTTCCTACCTTACCTCTCTTCAAACTCAGTTTTCTTCCTTCAGTCTGATGAATCAGGATTTGGTAGAAATTGCGCTTGTTTCTCCTCAGATGTCATGGTCAAATTATTTTGACTCCAAAACGCTGCATCAGTTTTCTGACGAATTAAACGGCATCTACGGCACCCACTGTTTTGGAATCCGTTCCACTTCCCTGTTTACCAGCAGCGCCAGCAAAAAACCAATGCTGATCTTTGGTCACAATGTTTACGGGATGCATGATGCATCTTTATATGGAGATTATCTGGGAAGCATCGTCTTGTCCATCGATCTTTCACGCTCTTCCATTACCCCACCGGAAGGTGATCGCTCTTCCACTTTCTTTTTTCTCCGTGACCAGACCGGGAATCTTTTTCCGTTTAATTGTTCTCCGGAGCAATGCAGCACGATCATATCCCAGATGGATCTGCTGTCTGACACGGCCGCTTCCTATGAAACACAGGATTATCTGATTTACGCCCAATATATGGAAAAAAGCGGACTTTCCATGGTCAGTGCCATGAATCGGCATGAACTGAATCATGATATTTTTCGTGCAGTAGGGATTCTGATCGGTATAACTACCCTTTCCCTGACTGTCATTTTTCTTTTAATGTATCTGATCTTAAGCGGAATCATCCATCCTTTGCAAAAGCTCTATCTCTACATCAACAAAATTAAAAAGACACCGCTTTCCCCTGATCGGGAAATTCTGATGCTGACAGGATGTTCCGAAATTATCAGCATCAGTGAAGCATTCAATGATCTGCTGGAAACACAGATTCAGCTCAATCAAAAGCTTCAGGACGCCACCGTTAAATTATATGAAACCAAGCTGGGATTAAAACAGGCTGAACTGGATTTTTTAAGAAGCCAGATCAATCCTCATTTTTTATATAACACACTGGAAACCATACAGGCACTCGCAGCTGAGCATAATGTCCCTGAAATTTCTGATGCCTCCAGCGCTCTGGGAAAGCTTTTACGCCACAGCATCAAAGGAAAATCCGTTATTCCTTTTGCTGAAGAACTGGAACTTGCAAGGGCGTACCTCACGATACAAAAGCTCCGTTTTCCCAATCGCCTCAATGTGCTGGAAAGCGTACGTGAAAATACGCTGCAAATCCCCGTCATGAAATTATTGCTCCAGCCGCTCATTGAAAATGCCGTCTTCCATGGCATCGAACCCAAACCAGACTCTTCCACCCTGTATTTGGGAGCAAGACTTGACGGAAATGATCTTCTGATCAGTGTGTATGACGACGGATTCGGGATTGAGCCAGACAGACTCTCGGAAATCCGGACTGCTTTGGAAACATCATCCGGACATAACACAGAACATGTCGGTCTGATCAACGTGCAGCACCGCATCCGTTTACGATATGGCGCCCCCTATGGCCTTACGCTCTCCAGCGCTCCCGGAGAAGGAACCCGCGTAACCGTCCGGCTTCCGGCATCTCCTCCGGACGATTTTTTATAATATTATCACCGTCAAACCCCGAAAGGATTTTTTATTATGTTAAAAGTATTACTTGTTGATGATGAACTTCGCATCTTAAATCATTTAAAACTTTCTATTTCATGGGAAAGCC